>ERZ835541.553-NODE-553-length-45573-cov-14.705655_pt1 | contig 45573 bp, 45 predicted proteins | sample MGYA00519945_ERZ835541 | MGnify/ENA primary metagenome ERZ835541 (study PRJEB31850, sample SAMEA3708780) | human gut metagenome | biome: human gut; feature: human-associated habitat; material: faeces | place: China | collected 2014 ...
TTCTACCAGAGCCTGCAAGCTATGTCTCCTTTTATGCGATTTTCAATTTGCGCAAGTTATTTTACCTTATCCTTCGTAAGTCCAGAAGTTTTTGCCACCATGTTAAGGCGGTACGCTTCTTCTGGTGAAACTCTGAAAGCAACCGTAACACTGCGCCATCTGTTCTTTTTATCAAGATTCTTCGCTGACATTATCTATGTCCTCCATGATTTTATTGAGCCGTTCTGCAACGGCAATCAAATCTTTCTCATACGATTTGTTGAGAACGACCTCATCCTTCCCATGCTTTTGCACGCCGGTTTTCAGGTTGTCGCACTGGATGGTCCGGGTGACACCGCCGAAGTATTTGTAAGCATTCACATGGGCTGTGGACAAGCCTCCTGGTTCATGGAGAAAAAGGCTTCTACATAGCTGTAGCCGCTGTACGGCAGGGTTGCCACGAACACATAGGCCGGGATAATTTCACCGGTGTCTGTGTCAATAACAGCGGCAGTATCGCCTGCCCAGTCCACCTGCATAACCTCACCGGGTTTGTGGTTCAGGTGCATGGTAGCGTTGACCTTTGCCAGATAGTCGGCATAGTACTTGTTGAACTGGGTTGATTGGTATGGAATCTCGCCCGCCGTCCGGCACTGGTCACAGTATTCCAGCCACAGCAGGTTCAGAGTAACACCGCTGCGCTGGAGTTCCTTGTGGACAGAGGCGTAGTCCGGCATCTTGTAGACGGGCTTTGAGGTGCTGGACGGAAACAGACGCTCTGAGAGCTGCTTACAAAATCGTTTCGGTCCCAGTTTCAGGGAGCAAGTAGGAATGATTTCCCCAAGCCTGCAACAGTATAAATAGCAAAAGCCCGCGGTGATTTGCCGCGGGCTTTCTTATTTTCAGTTCACTGCTTCTCTTCCTCCGCGATCACTTCCGCCGCGGTTTCCAGCGCTTTGACCATCATTTCCAAACCCATGCTCGGCGCGTTGCCGTCCTTGGTCTGCTCGGGCAGGTAAGGGACGTGGACAAAGCCGCAGCGCGGGGCTGGATTGCTCCGCTCGCTCTCGTGCAGGGCGCAGTAAAGGAGATTGTTGCACACGAACGTGCCTGCGGAGTACGAGAGCTGAGCGGGAATCCCCTGCTCACGCAGGGCGTCGACGATCTCGCGCGTCGGGATCGTCGCAAAATAGGCGTCCGGACCTCCGGCCACGACCGGCTCGTCCGTCGGCTGCTTACCCGCGTTGTCGGCGATACGCGCGTCGCGCAGGTTGATGGCCACGCGCTCGACGCGTATGCAATTTGCGCCGCCGTACTGGCCGACGCAGAGCACCGCGTCGGGACGCAGCTCCGTCAAAAGCTTGTGCAGCGCAGCACCGGAGGCGTCAAACTCCGTCGGAATTTCATGCTCGATGAGCTCTGCTCCCCCGATGCGGTTGGGAAGCCGGCGTGCCGCCTCCCACGAGGGGTTGATCTGCTCCCCGCCGAACGGCGTGAAGCCTGTGACAAGTATCTTCATTTGACAGTTTCCTCCCCGATCATCAGGCGGATGATCTCGTTGTCGGTCTCGCGCATGCCGTCGCGCGCGATGCTGCTGACGGCGCGGATGGTGTTCTCCACGCCCTTGACGACGATGCCGTCACCGCCGTAGAACTGGCTGTCGTGCCGGTACATCTGCATGCCGAGCAGCCCCGCCTCGACCGCCGAGGCGATCTTCGCCGCGCAGCTCGCCTTCGCCCCGTCGCAGAGCATACCGGAGTTGATGGCGAGCGCGTTGACGACCGTGTGGGCGATCTCATCATAGCGCCCACCGTAAAGGTAGCACACACCCGCGCCGGCACCAGCGCCCGCGCTGGTCGCGCCGCAGTAAGCGGAGAGGCTGCCGATGCCCGTTTTCAGATGGATGGTGACAAGATTCGACACGACGAGCGCGCGGTAAAGCTGCTCCTCGCTCGCTTTCAGCTCGCGCGCGTAGACAATGACGGGCAGCGAGGCCGTCATGCCCTGATTGCCGCTGCCAGAGTTGATGACGACAGGCTTTTCGCAGCCGTTCATGCGCGCGTCCGAGCCCGCGGCAGCCCAGGCCTTGGCGCGGTTCTGCACGCTGTCGCCATAGGAATCGAGCAGGATTTTTCCGATGGCCGCGCCGTACTGCCCCGTCAATCCTGCCTCAGCGATGGCCGTGTTATATTCGATCTGGCGCGCGATGGGCGCGCGGACGTCGTCTAAATCGACCTCGTCGGCAAAGGCGATAATGTCCTCGACCGTCAGGCTCCTGCGGCTCTCGGGCGGCTGGGCCGCCTCCTCGGAAAAGGGCTTGTTGAGCAGCACTTCGCCGTTTTTCTCGATGCGCACGACGTTTGTGTGGCTGCCGACGATCTGGACGAAGGCCGTGTCCCCGCCTGCGAAAACACGCACCTGAATGTCGAATGGGCAGCGCAGCGGCGATTTGCTCACCGTGATCTCCGCCGCGGAAAGGTACTCGTCCAGCAGCGGCAGCTGGTCCTCCGTCACATTCGCCAGCACCTCTAACTGCGCGTCGGCGTCGCCGACGCGTACACCCGCCGCGACCGCGACGGGAAGGCCCTTTCGCCCGCCGGTGTGCGGCACGATGACGCTCTTGACGTTTTTGATGATATTGCCGCTCACGGTCAGCTCGATGCGCTCGGGAAGTGCCCCGAGCGTTTGGCGCGCAAGCGCACCCGCGTAGGCGACGGCGATGGGCTCAGTGCAGCCCATCGCGGGTACAAGCTCCTCATGCAAAATCTGAACGTAGGTCTCATACAGCGCAGTATTCATTTTTGCTCTCCCATCTCTCATTGCGGGCGTGCGGTCTCTCCTCCGCTCGTTACCCGCTTCTCTCTCCGCCCATTGTATCGGAAATGCGGTTACAATGCAATGGACTTTCCACGTTTCACGCACAAAAAGGCGATATCCGGTCGGATACCGCCTTTTTGATGCTATTCCGCTCTTACAAACCGTAAATTTCGCCGTACTTTTCCTCAAGGTACTGCGTGTAGACCGTCGGGTCAAACTTTTCGCCAAGCGCCTGCTCCAAGAGCGCGCCGGGCTTTTTGAGGCAGCCGTACTGCCAGATGTGCTCGCGGTTCCACGCATTGATGGGCGCAAAATTGCCGGTCTTGAGGCACTCGTCCACATCGACCGTCTCTTTCATCTTGCGAAGCAGCTGTGCGCCGTAGGCGCTGCCGAGCGCGTAGGACGGGAAGTAGCCGATGCTGCCGCCCGACCAATGGCTGTCCTGTAGCACGCCGTGTTTGTCGTCCGGCACGTCGACGCCGAGGTATTCCTTGTAAAGGCGGTTCCACTCGCCCGGCAGGTCGTGCACCTTGAGCTCGCCATGCATCACGCGCTTTTCGAGCTCGTAGCGCACCATGACGTGCAGGCTGTAGGTGACCTCGTCGGCCTCGGTGCGGATGAGGGACGGCTCCGCCTTATTGATGGCGCGGTAGAATTCCTCCGCCGTGTGGCCGCTCAGCTCGGGGAACAACTCGCAGAGCTTCGGGAACACGAAGCCCGTGAAGGCGCGCGAGCGGCCGAGCAGATTTTCATAGAAACGGCTCTGGCTCTCGTGGATGCCCATGGAGACACCGCCGTCGAGCACCGTATAGGCGAGATCATCCGCGCTGCCGGTGTCATAGAGCGCGTGGCCGCCCTCGTGGATAACGGAGAACATCGAGGAGGCAAAATTCTCCTCCAAATAGTGCGTCGTGATGCGCTCGTCAAAGTGCGAACCGAGCGATGTCGTAAACGGATGCTCGGTCGTGGACAGGCCGACATGGTCCAAATCGAGGCCCATCGTGCGCATCAGGTAGTCGGAAAGCTGCGCCTGCTTCTCCTCGGGAAAATGGCCATGCAGCATCGCATCGTCGACCTGCGGCTTTTCTTTGATTTTTTTCAGGAGCGGCACGATGTGCTCGCGCAGCGTCGCAAAGAATTCGTCGCACTGCGCCATCGTCAGCCCATCCTCATACTCGCTGAGCCAGTAGTCATAGGGGTCCTTTTCCGGTGCGCAGTAGTGTGCGAAGCGGATGTTGGTCTCGAAAATTTTCTCAAGCACGGGCTCGAAGAGAGCAAAGTCGCTCGTCTCCTTCGCGCGGTGCCAGACGTCGTCGGCCTCGACAAGCAGCTGCTGGTAGGCGACGTACTCGTCCATCGGGATCTTCTGCATATTGCGGATGTCCTTGATGAGCAAAAACACCATGCGCTGCTGCTTTTCGTTGAGCTCGGACTTGTGCGCGTCGAGGAATTCGAGCAGCGCGACGGTCTCCCCGCCAGTCGTAAGCTTGTAGTGCTCCTCGCTCAAAATACTCATGGTCTGGCCACGGTTCGCCGCCGTGCCCTTGGGCGCGGTGGTCGCGCCGTCGTAAAAGAGCAGGCCCATCGCGTGGCCGTAGGCCGCGAGCTTGGCCTGCAAAGCCATCAGGGACTTGATCGCTTCATCGAGAGTCATGATGATCTCCTCACTTTCTCTTTTTCTGTGAAAATATCATAGCATGAAAGGGGCTTGCTGCGCAAGGGGGACACTGAGGTTCTCCCCCTGTGGCCGCGCAGAAGAGGGGGCATTCTCTCGCGTGAGAGAATGCCCCCTTGTACCCCCTCAAGCGAACGCGAGGGGAGTTCCCCTCGACCCCCGACATTGGCAGTTTGCAGTTTGAAGATCTGCGCAGCCTGCGGAATCGAATGCCTGCCAAGTGTGGGTGCTATACGATTTGAGTTGCTTCTATTACCCGCTGCCGCTCTGCCTGTATGAGCGAAAAATTCATCATTTCACTATTTTTTCTCTCACGGTTTCGCAAGCATCTGCACTGACGACCCCCTGTTCTTTCAGCAGTGCCAGCACTGAAGCAAGCGCATCCTGCGGATCACACCAGACATCCGGAGCATAGCCCCTGTGATCGACATTTTCTCCGTCCCCATAGAGGAAAAGCGTTGACCCAAAGCGCACACCGATGCCGGTATATGGCAATGTAAAGGTGCTGATATTTCCGCAGAGCTGGTATCCCGCCGTGTTGCTGCCGACAATGAGCACATTGTCAAGCGTTTTCAAAAGCTGTACCGCGCCCTCGCCGGACGAGCCGCAATGATCGTCAACCAACACGATGATCGGAATATCATTTTCATACCAGGTCCCGTGGACTTCACGGGCAAAGCAAGTTCCCTCATCTTCCGGCAGCAGACTCTCGCTGTTTTCCGCAGCAAAAAGGGCGCTGTTTTTCTGCGCATACAGCATGGAGGTCTCAATACTGTTCTGCGTTCCGAGGAAACTCTGTATCCACTTTCTCGGCCAACTGTCCGAGCCGCCAACATTGCCGCGCAGATCATAGATCACCGCTTTGCTCCCGCGTGCTTTTGCCCCTTCCCGAGCATAGCGTGCAAGCATATTATCATATGTGCCGGAAACAAAGCTGCGGAGGGAAACATAGGTAAGACCGTCTTCCTGTATCAGGCGGTAATCCAGCGTGCCGAGGTCAACATCAAGCGGCTGACTCTCCGTCCAGTCAAGGCGATAGATTTTCGCTTTTCCAGAAGGATTTTTCAGTGTGACACTGCTCTGCACGGCGTCCTTCCGCAGCGCAAAAAGCGTCGGCTGATAAACAATGCGTCCGTCTTTCAGAAGCGTCGGCTGCACGCTGACATGTTCATCGGAGAAGCTACTCAATGTCCACCTCTCCCCGTCATTCACCATATAATAGCTGCCGTTGACATCCTTTGAAAAATAGAAGCCGTCGGCAAAGAAGTATTCATATCGCACCTGCGCCTCGATCTCTTCCGCCGCCGGTTCATAAATCACGGCATGCGCGTCGTGCGCAAGCATGAATGCGAGAGATTCCTGCAGTTTTTCTCCCAGCGCAGAAACTTTGATCTCATCATTCTGTGAGGAAAGCCATTGTGTCACAGCGTCCTCCGCTGCGTCAAACTTTTCCTGCCCAAAGTATTCGTAAGCGCCGTAAGCGCTTTGCAGCGTGCGGAACAGCAGGGAAACATCAGACTGCGCCTGTTCCTTCGACACCGTCTCCATCGCGGCATGACCTCGTAAAAGGCTCTCCACCTCGCTCTCGCTCAGCAGCCCTGCCGAGGCGGGGTCATCCGAAATCGCATCGGCAAAATCAGCCGCAGAGGGAACGTGCTCCAGTTCTGCGCGGTGAGTTTGTGAAGTCTCCACCATCAAAGAAGAAAGTTCTTCTCCTTCCGGAGCGTAGGAAAAGTCCAACGTCTGCGGTGCGCCGCAGGCTGACAAAAGCAGCAGCAAAACTATTGTGCTGCATATAGCAAATCTTTTTTTCACAAATTATCCCCCTATGGAAAGTGTGAAGGTATCATAGCAAATTAAAAACCTGTTTTCAATCATTGACAGGGAACGTTCTTATAAAAAACAGGACACCCAGTTCGGATGTCCCGTATCTATTTGGCCTACCGAAGCAAAAACAACGCTTTTGCGCCGTACAAGCGTTTTGCGCAGCAAAACCTTGGCGGAGGACGAATTCACTTCGCCCGAGCATTTTAATTTCCTGCCGGAATCCAAAAAAGAGGTCACAACTTACGTTGTGACCTCTTTTTTGGAGCGGGCGACGAGGCTCGCTCGCGGTGTTATCACACCGCGACACGCACAGCGGGCACCAAGCGCCCCACTGGGGCGTTTTCTCGCTTCGCTCGCGCCCTGTTCGCCCCTCTGCCCGCTGGAGCCAAAAAATAAAGGCATGACTTACGTCATGCCTTTATTTTTTGCCTTGTGTTGACGAAAAAGATGCAGGGTGAAAGTCTTGTGTTACAACGGTTTTTAAATTTTAAGTTGTACATTCCAGTCTCATTGAAAAGTCCACTTGCACATTCAAAACAGACCTATACTGAATCTTTACCTCTGCAGCAATTTATGAAGAACCTCTGCAGATTCACAGGAATATAAAGATAAAAACCGAATCAGTAGACTAAGAAAGCAGAGGGCAGCACCACTACTCCCCTTTGCAGGTGATAGGATACCATGGGCGTTTTCATTACGCAGATTTGGTCCACCTCGCTCATCCAGAAGGGTTTCAAATGTGAAAAGGACATTTTCATCGTAAGATTCTCTAAGATTTTCTGCATTTAATAGCTGTGATAGTGGTTTAAATTCTTCTGTCCCATCTTCTTTCAAATATGTAATTGGGTCTCCACACATCTTTGCCAAGTTTCTAATTATATTTTCAGTCTGCGGGAGGAGAATATGCATTGCTGCATACACTTCGTTATTCAACCCCATACTCAATCCCAGTTTAATTATTTCTTTTCTGTCATCTGGGATAATAGCATTATTGTCAATCAAAAAATCCAGATCGCCAGTTTCAATGCCGCCTTGCTTTTGAATGTAGCTATAGGCGATTCTAAGTGAAATTGATTCTCCCAAATTCCTGCAGTCTGTCACATAAGCTACCATGTGTTCATGAAACAAATTAGGATCCTTTTCGGGTTCATGAAAATCTAATGGGGGAATAATTTTTATGACTCGCCCCTCTTCATCCATTATCCGCTTAGACAACAGGTTCAAAAACATATTTTTTCGTCGGTCTTCCAAAACGCCTCGCCGTACATCTGCAATGTTATAAATTAGGGCTATTCTCCCGTATTCTACAATCATCTCCTGACGGGAAAGTCCATGGAAAAGCCTATCCAACTGGCTGCGAATAGGGGTAAGATCATACTTAATGGGAATGGATGACATTGTATGCAATCCCGCGTGTTGTAATTCTTCAATTTTTTCGTGTAAATCAAGACGTTTTTCACGATCTAGTCTACTGTCATACAGCCTGTACGCACATAGCAGCATTTGAATTGCCTGGTAAGGATGTCTTGCCGACTCTGTTGCTATTTTTTCGTAGTACCTTGCCAACTCTAATTGCAATGGGTGAATCTCACCTTGCCGCTTTAGCTTTTTGAGCAATTCACACTGAATGGCAACAGAATATCTAACAATAGGTTCGGTTGTGGCATCCACTATGGATTTATCAAAAATTTTTCGACACGAGATAAGATACTGATTTTGTTTCTCTTCCGATATATACGGCACAGCTATTTCTATCAACTTTAATGGCAAAAAACTACCATTGCAATTCTCCATTTTCTGTATTGCCGAATCGATCTGTTGAAGCACGGTTGAAAAGCTATTATTTTTAATTTTAGGCTTTAGGGCAATCTGAAAAGCCCTTCTGACTGCATGATAACAAACAACCCATTCATTCGGATCAAAAGATTCATTAAACAACCGCAGATTTTCTTCCACCGCCGTTTGCGCGAATGGTTGCTCACATGTCCTGACCCATATAATGTCTGAGAGCTGTGCCTTGACCCAGGCTGATGTAAAGTGGGGAAGAGTCTCCTTCAAGGTTTCGATACCACTATCATCTAAGTCCTCCATTGCAAAGGTTCTTCGTCCATCAGCCATAACAGCTTGAGGAACATAGTTGTCATTCTCGTCGCTGTAGCCCATGGAGAGGGCTCCACTAAGAACATTAAGGGCTTTCTTATCCTCTTCCTCTTTGGCATTCTCGCTGGCGATTTCGAAGTATCGAACAGCAGAAAACTGAATGTCCCCCGTGCCCTGGTCAAATTCATCCAAACACTTTATAACAAATTGAGACAGCATCTTTACCCCTCCCATGCAATTGGCATCTGCGTTACCTTGCAATTATATTTTATCACAAGAGCAACACTTACGCAAAAATGATAGTATTTCCTTCTTTCTCAAACAAGAATAGCCAGGGGAATGACGTAAAACCGTCATTCCCCTGGCTACTCTTGTTATTTCAGTCGGATAATCTGCTTATAGAGCATTACGAACTCTTTCGCTACCACCATGTTTTCGTGGTAGTGTCCGAAAAACCAGTATTGGAATCGGCATCGCTCTCGAACCTCATCGAGAAAGTCTGTCAGGGCATCCCGTTGGAACAACCCGCCGCTGAATGTGTCTTGAATGCTGCTGGGGCAGCAGTGGGTGATGATGTAGTCTACATTCCAGCCAGCCTTGTCCAGCGTTTCTCGCGCGGTCTGGTATTCCGCATCGTCGGGCAGTTCCTCTTTCCACCAGGAGTGGTGATCGACACGGAACAGCGCTCCTGCGGCATTAAGCTGCCGGAGCTTTCGTTCAAAGTTCGGATCGTCCGGCTCTAAAATGCCGTCTTGGATATCGTGACTGCTTGCGCCACCCATTGTGAAGATCCGCTTTCCGCTGATCTCATAAAGCTGTCCCCGCATCAGGTGCAGGACGCTGGGGCGAATCACCTGTACGAGTCCGCCGTGCCACTGATTGATCGGGTAACTGCAGAGCAGGTCGAAATTTTCGTGATTCCCACTCACAAACAGCGTCGTGAACGGCCTGTTTTCCAACCAGTCCAGCCATTGCTGTTCGGTATTGCTGCCATCCCAGATGCCGCCGAAGTCGCCGCAAATGACCAGGTAATCTGCTTTCGTCAGCTGCACCTGCTCATAAAAGGCCGCGGGGCGAAGTCTGCTGAAATCACCATGTGTATCGCCAGTCATAAAAATTGCCATATTCTTTACTCCATTTCTTCTTATAATTCTTGTTCCATCACCATCTCCGAATCCCGGAAGTGGATGCGAATAGTCTCCTCGTCCTCTACCGTGATCTTCTGGATGATCTGACGGACGAACTCATCGTCGAACTCCGTGTAGCCCGCGCTGCACTCCATGATGCTGTCCCACATTTGCTGATGGCGGGCGGCCTGTTCCTCCAAGCTGACTTCCATCTGTTGGGTGTCCAGGATCTGTGCTTTGAGGGATTCTTTCTCGTCCGTCAGGGCCTTCATTTTGGCATTCAGTTCGGCATCGCCCATGTTCTCCAGCAGCCGGTCCAGCAGATCGCTTTGCTCCCGACTCACCGCTTCCAGGTGTTTCTTCAGTTCCAGCAGCTTTGCGCCAGCCTGCGATAATGCCTGCTTGGCTTCCTCTGCCATCGCCAGTACATCGGGGCAGACCTCCTGCCGGATGGCGGCAAACTCGTTCATGGCGGCGAGGATTGCACTGTGGAGCTTGCTCTCATCCAGTGTCGGGGAGTTGTGACAGTATTTCGTGCCGAACTCCAATCTGGACACGCAGCGCCATACGATCCGCTTTTTCCCGTTTCTTGCCCAAGTCACTCGTTTGTACGGGGAACCGCACTCACCGCATACCAGCAGTTCTGTCAGGGCGTATTTACCGGAGTATTTCCCCAGCTCTGTTTTGCCACTCTTTTGCAGCACTTTGCGCTTGCTGGAGCGACGCGTCATCTCGTTTCTCACCTGATCGAACACCTCTCTGGAGATGATGGCAGGATGGTTGTTCTCCACATAGTACATGGCGCGCTCGCCCTGGTTTTTCTTCACCTTCTTGGAGATGCAGTCCGTGATATAGGTCTTTTGCAGCAAGGCGTCTCCGATGTATTTTTCATTCGTCAGGATGTTGTGGATGATGGCAGGCGACCAGGAGTCTACCCCCTGTGCGGTCGGGACCTTGTCCTCGTCTAATTCTCGCTTGATCTGCCCCAGCGTACAGCCATCCAGATACCGGTGATAAATCCGCTTGATGACCTCGGCTTCCTCCGGGACGATCTCCGGCTGTCCATCTGCGCCCCTGCGGTATCCCAGCATCTTTTTGTATTGGAAGGTCACTTTTCCGGCTTCCGCGCTTTTTGCTTTGCCCCAAGCGACATTCTTGCTCAGGGATTCGGATTCCGCCTGGGCGAAACCGCTGAACAGGGTGATCAGGAACTCGCTGGATTCCGTCAGCGTATTGATGTTCTCTTTTTCGAAGTACACACCGATGCCGTTGGCTTTTAGCAGGCGCACTGTTTCCAAGCAGTCCACGGTGTTTCTGGCGAAGCGGGAGAGAGATTTTGTGATGATGAGGTCGATATGGCCTCGTTTGCAGGCAGTGATCATCTTTTTGAACTCTGTTCGCTTTTTGAGACTGGTACCCGTGATGCCCTCGTCGGCATAGATCCCCGCCATTTCCCAATCCGGACTGTCCTCGATTTTCTGTGTGTAGTAGGACTTTTGGGCTTCATAGCTGTTGAGCTGTTCTTCACTGTCGGTAGATACCCGGCAGTAGGCCGCCACCCGCTTTTTCCCATTATGGGTGCTGTGAATGGCTCCCTGCGTTTTTGTAGCGGGAATCACCCGCACCCGCCTATCTAAAATCGTTGTCGCTTCCATGTATCATTCGTCCTTTCCTGCCTGATCTGTAAACTGAACTGTTATGATATGCTCCTGTGTGATCGTGATATAAGAAACCACCCGCCGAAAGTGATTCCAATCTGCTTTCGGTAGGTGGTCAAAATTTTCATATTCAGAAATTGGCTCCGGACAGCAATCGTATCGTGCAGCTACCCCTTGTAGAATCAGCGCCATCACCGCTTCTGGAGAGTCCGGCTGCTCTAAGCCACGGTTGATGGCATTGCTCAGTCGAATGACTTCCGCAGAGGGGGCATAAGCAGGCTGTTTGGGGTGTTCGTGTGCATAAATCTGTCGATTTGCCTCTGTCAGCACTGTATCCGTATCTGTGGTGATGGTACTGCCGCAGGACCCACATTTGAGGTGCAGCTCGCTGCTATCCAACCATTTACCGCCAATGCGGATGAGCTTTCCACCGCAGGTGCAGCGGAAATAGGGAGTCAGCCGCGCAATGGGGGATTTTCCCCCGCGAGGCTGCCGTAGGGCGTTCTTTTCTTCCGCTTTTTTCCGCGCCGCTTGGAAAGTATCCGCATCTACCGCCGCAGGAAAGCCATCCTTGCCAGTGTAGCGGGGATTTTCCAAAAGGCGTTTTACCTTGTGCTTGTCCCAAAGCGGCGCTTCCGGGCAATACGGGATATTCTGGTGATTCAAAGCATCCGCAACAGCTTGATAGGAAGTGCCGGCGATGTAGAGTGTAAAGGCCATGCGGATGGTCTGCTGTTCCTCCGGCACAATCACCAATGCGCCGTCACGAATCTGATACCCATATAAAATCTTTCGGTTTATCATCTTGCCGCCACCTCCAATTGTTCTGCCAGTTTTAAACCGCCATAAAGCCGGAAGCGGATGCGTGTCTGGGATTCTGCGATGACCTTTTCCACTAAGCTGTCGAACAAGTCCTCATCGAAGATGTTCATCTGTTCCGGCCCATTCTTTATGACATCTGTCATCTTGCGAATGGCATCCATGGTTTCATCCAAAGCCTCGTTTTCCGACAACCGGCGGCGTTCTCCCCGGAGCTGAGTCAGTTTGGCGCTGATGGCATTCATGCGGACGGCGCAGGCATCGGCATCCAGCAAGCCGTTAGCCCGCAGGGTGCTGATTTTATGGCTTTCTTCCGTTGCTTCCGCAATCGCCTTGTTAATCATCAGCATTTTGGGATTATTCTGCCGCAGGATGGTTTCCAAGGCGTTCAGCTGATCCATAGCTGGATTCAGGATCATATCCGCGTTCTCTTTGAGTTTCCGATACATCCGGATAAATGCCGCATGGATCTCCGTTTCTGGGATACGCCCCACGGGGCAGTCCGCAGCATTCCGGTCATGGGTTCGGCAGGCCCATGTCACCAAGCCTTTCGCAGTTTCTCGCCGGATAAATGGCGTCCCGCATTTCTCACAAATTATTTTTCTGGTAAGTGGATATTGACTTCTCGTTGGTTTCTTCCTTTTCGCTTTCTGCTGCAGAAGATTCTGCACTTTTTCAAACCGCTCACGCTCGATGATGGGCAAATGTGTATTTTCTACGTAATACTGCTCTTGCTCTCCGTGGTTGCGTTTTCTAAAAAAGGGAAAACCTTTTGTGAATTTCTTTTGCCCCAGTGCGTCCCCGATATATTTTTCATTGCGTAAAATGTACCGGATTCCATAAGCAGTCCACGGTTTGCGTGTGTTGGTATTTTCAATGCCCCTTCTTGTGAGTTGGTCTGCAATCCATTCCGCACTGCGGCCATTCAAATAGGCATCGAATATCCATTGTACCGTGGTCGCTTCCTCCGGGATGATTTCAAGGTTTTTCTTGTCTATGATCCGATAGCCGTAAGGTGCCGAGCAGGTGATAAATTCCCCTCTTTCCATTCTTCGCTGATAACTTATTTTCTGATTAGCCGAGATGGAAATGGATTCCTGCTGGGCCAGAGAACCGGAAACGCTCACCATCAGTTCGGTGGTGAGCGTTTTCGTGTCGATATTTTCTTTTTCAAATTGGACAGAGACACCCAGAGCGGACAGTTCCCGCAGAGTGGAGAGGCAATCCTTGGTATTTCGGGCGAAGCGGGATACGGACTTCACCAGAATGCGGTCGATCTTACCCTTCCGGCAATCCCGCATCATACGGTTGAAGTCCTCCCGTTTGTCCATCCGGTTACCGGTGAGTCCCTCGTCCGCGTATACGTCTACCAGCTCCCAGCCGTCATGCTGGGCGATCTCCTCCGTGTAGCTGCGGATCTGGGCGGCGTAGGAATGCAGCTGATCCTTGGAGTCCGAACTGACCCGGCAGTAGGCCGCCACCCGCATGTGTTCCGGTTGGAATGTCTGGGGCGCGATCATTTTTACATTTGCCATTTCATTCACTTCCTGTATCTTTTTTGGCAACACACAAGCTACCACACTATCCGCGGAATATCCAGCACTATTCCCGAACAGTCTGCGAGGCGTATTTTTCTCTGGCAAGTCCCTTGGCATAAGCCAGTTCCTTTGCTGTCAGAAAGCCCTTTTCGGATAAGTGTTCCAGCATCCGAACGGCCAGCCGGTACTGCAATTCCTTCTTGGCGTCGATCATGCGCACACCTCAAAATAGCTTTCCGGCTTTCGCTCCCGCAGAAACTTTGTTACTGCTCGTGAACTGCCTGTGACACGCATTTCCGGCAGGGCGTCCAGCATGGCTTTGTTGTATCGGTGTCCGCGGCCTGCGCGCTCATCCAGAATGGCAATGACGCAGGTGTCGGTCTCTGTGCGGATGGCCCGTCCAAAGCCCTGACGCAGCTTAATCTGCATCTCAGGCACGGCCACATTCTGAATAAACTGGCGAAGGGATGCGTATTCCTCCCGCTCTTTTTCCTTCAGTGCGTCCGGATAGGCGAAAGGCAGGCGGGGGATCACCAGCAGGGATACGCAGTCGCCGGGGAAATCAAAGCCTTCCCATGCAGCGCCTGTGGCCAGCAGCACAGCCCCCGGCGTTTGCCGAAACCGCTCCGTCATGTGCATGGCGTTTCTGCCCAGGGTAAATAACGGGAAGCTGAGTTCCCGCTCCCGCAGCCTATCCTTTACTGCTGACATGGCGGCGTAGGAGGTGAACAGCACCAGCGCATGGCCCCAGGCCGCGCGGATGAGTTCCGCGATTTCATCTGCCAATTCATCATAGTACGTTTCCGAGCTTTGACTCGGTGGAAGCTGCGGCAAGTACAGCAGGCAATTCTGCTTATAGTCAAAAGGAGAAAGTGAAACAGACTCCGTTACGCGCCGCCCGTCCATCAGTCCAGTCTGCGAACGAAAACGGTGAAAGTCATCCCCCACAGCCAAAGTCCCAGAGGCCAGCACAAAAGCGTGTTCCGGCCTCCACAGGACCTGGCGCATCTGTTCTGTCAAATCTGAAACGGTGGCGCACAGCATGGTTCCGCCATCGCCGTCATCCGCTGTGTAGAGGATCATATTCGTTCTCGGACTGCTAAAGAGAGACACCGTGCCGCGCAGCTTTTCCAGCTGCCTGCGCCCCTGCGCCGACAGCAGCCTGCCGACCTGCTTCTCAATAACAAGAAGAGAGCGGCTGGGGATCGTCAGCAAATGAAGGTACGCATCCACGGGTTCGGTTTCCTCTCTGGGCTGCGTGAGCTGGCGGAGCAGCGGCCCCATCGTGCCTGCCAGCACATCTGCTGCCAGCAGATATCGTTCCGCGCAGAGCTGGTTGATCACGCTCTGGATGTCACCGGCAGTCAGCGTCATACCAAACATCTCCCGCGCCGCTTCCGGCAGTTTATGGGCCTCATCTACGATGATGACGCTATGCTCCGGGAAAATGGGGCGTTTCCCCTGACTGCGGTGGATGGCGTCCGCCAGCAAAAGATTATGGTTACAGATCTGGAACACATATCGATCCGCGTCGCAGCGTTTCAGAAAGCGCTTGTACCGACAGTCCTGATGGTCGCAGTCGCAGAACTGCGGAACGCAGACACGTTCCCAGTCATAACCGCTGAGATGGGGGACATTGTCCATGTCCAGCGTTCCTTTCAGCGCGCGAAGGGCGTCGGCGGCTGCCGGATCTTTCTTTTGAAAGTTCACCTGACGAAGCCGTCTTTGCAGGCGTTCGTCGCAAACATAATGGCCTTTGCCTTTGCGGATCACAGAGAGTAGTGGGCGGTCGATCTGTCTGTCTGCCAGCAGGGTGCAGGACAGCAGCGGAAGGTATTCTGTCTGCACGGCGTTCTGCAAGGCGATGCTGGAGGTGGAGATAATGATGGGCTTGTGCAGTGCCTCCGTGCCGGATCGGTTGGCCGCTGCGGCAGCTGCCAGATAAGCGTAGGTCTTGCCGATGCCGGTGCCTGCGTCGCACAGGGCGATGCCGCCGTTCAGCATGGTATCCAACATTCGGTGGCTGAGCTTGATCTGCTCGGAACGCTCCACCATGCCCTGGGCAGGCAGCAGGTCTTTGAAAATATGGTCGATCATGGCGTGGGCTTTCTGCCTGTTTGTATCATTTGTATTCATCCGTGGATTTCCCCTATCATGATAAAAAGTATTTTTGTCATTCGTTTCACCGTATTTGCAGCTCGCGCCCCGGTGGATAAAGGGAACAGTACGGACAGAAGGCGGCTACCTTCTCACGGGCGTATTCCTGGGGTCTCTACTGCTTTCAACCCCAGGGCAGCCCAGCCTCATCATGCTGGCCAGTGCTTTGTGTCTCATTATCAGCCCGAACAGAGTCAATGCCAGCCGACTTTGCCAAAGTCGGCCCGTGACAGGTTTTATCGCTCGCCGAAGATATCTTCTCCGGGTCATGGCGCACACTGCGCGAACGCTCGTCTGTCCGGGCGGTTGCCCGTACTGCTGGTATGCACTTTTCAAGGAACAGCGAGGGATCTCCTTTTGGGTCCCTCACTGTCCTCCCGAAAAAGGCTGCGGGTGAATACCCTTAATTTGAAAAATTCTCAAAATATTTTTTCAGATCCCGCAGAATACGGTCTCGGCGTTTGATGACCGCCCTCTGGGTAATTCCAATCCGTGCCGCATAGTCTCTGGTGGACGCGCCATCGAAGAACAATGCGTTGATCAACTCCCGATCCGCGTCATTCAGAGACAGCATGGCCAACAGCAACATCTCCTTTCGTTCCGCAAGGCTCTGTGCCTGCTCCCGTTCCAGTGCTTCTTCCTCCGCGCTTGGGGTTGTTTCCGCGCCGACATAGTCCGAAAGCAGGTCGTCCTCCGCCATCTGCTCCAACGAGAGGATCTTCCCAGAAAACTGTTCCTCCCGCACATACCGCTCCCGGCGATCCGCCTGGGAGTAGGCCAGATACACATCCTCCGCCACTTCCACATCCACACCATCCACGGTGATGATATTGGCGATCACTTCACCAGCTTCGTTGTAAATGCGTCTATAATTGCGTTCTTCCTGCCATTTTTTCATTTTTCGTGACTCCAATCTCAGATTTTTTTGAAAGTTCTGAGATCGGGTCACGGGTATTTGGCGACATAGGTCTGCCAACGTTGGAGCATACAAGTCCTTTCCGCCGCTCAACGATGCGAAAAGGGCGCAAAAAAAGAGCCTTACGCATAGCTGAAAAGCTACTTGTAAGGCTCCTAACTCAATACTTCCCTCTTACGTCTGATTCGACGCTGGGTGGTTGGTGCGCTTGACGAAGTTATATATTGTTTTGTCTTTTCTTAATTCAGGCCCATGCCGTATCTCTGCAGAGCGTGGGCACGATGATCGACGGCTCAGTCCTGTGCCGCACGGTGATTCCCACCTGCATACCGCACCTTGGGCACTTTGCGATGATGTCCACAGGTTTATCCCCTTCCATGGCAAACAGCCGATATTGGGAAAGGGCCGCCCCCGCTGGAGCATCCGCGATCCGTCCCTTCTCGCAGATAGGACAGCGAAGAATCTTGCGTATTTCTTGTTCCATGGCGCCTCACTTTCTCTGTTCTCTTTTTTGAGAACAGCTTCCTAAAATTTTTTCACAGAAGATGATGATTCTCCAGCCGGATACGCATGGCTTGCTTGGAGACTCGAAAAATGTCGGCCATATCCGCGACTAATTGCTGACGGTCCCTGCCAGACTGGAGCTGGTAAAAGCATCGTTTTACTTGGGGCAGCGGCATCAGGAGGATAGAACCCAGCAGATTCGCCTGTATTTCCAATGTACTGTTCTGTGCTCTGATGATGTTCGTTTCCGTCATCATGGCTGCACTCTCGCCGGTTCCGCTGTACAGTCTCTTATGCAGCAGCCAGTGTGCCAGTTCATGAGCGCAGGTAAAGCGCAGTCGGCCTGTGGAGGCGTCCTCTCCGCAGAGGGAGCTATCAATGAATATGGTACCTCCCTTGACCGCAATAATGGTATATCCGGGGATATCGTAATCGTAGATAATGGTACCGCCATCATCAAAAATCGTTTCGCCCAGAACACAGCCGGTTTTCCGCAGGCACTGATACTCCAGCGTGATCCCCTGCGCTTCGATGATGTCCTCGATAGGGATCATTCTGGGAACGCCATAATAGAGATTCGGATCATAGGCGGTGATGACTTCGCGGGCGATCCCCTCCAGAGCCTGTTCCCTGTAATATGGTGTTCTCATGCCTTGGTATCACTGTCCTCTCCGGATGATCTCATGCGCCGGTTGATCCGGTCGATAAAATCCTGCCACTCTTGGTCGGTGGCGTCTGCCTCCCTGGCTGTGCGCAATGCAGCCCGGACGATCTCCCGATCCATGATGTAGTCCGGAAGGTCTGCGGATACCCGATTTTGCTTGGATTTTGCTGCAAGGTCAAGCAACCATTCCCGTTCTGGCTTGTCCAACTGCAGCAGCAGGGCCATCCGTTCCAGATATTCCTGCGAAGGAGCCGCGCGGCGGTCATTCTCAATGTTGCTCATATAGACCGGCGACAAGTCCAGCTTTGCCGCCATGCCACGGAGCGTCAGGCCGCGCGCCATACGCTTCTCCCGAAGGAAGCTGCCAAAGGTCTGTTCCACGCATTTCACCTCCTCGTGCGTTCTCTCGATTGGGAACAGTGCCAGCATAGCAAACATCTGTTCGATTAGCAAGATGAGAAAGCAGAGGTGTTCCCCGCAAGGAACACCTCTGCTGAATCATTGCAGCCATGCGGCCATACCGCGCATTTCGTCCAGCACCTCTGCAGGGCCGAGGATTTGGATCTTGCCGCAGAAGGTGAACACCCATGCAAAAAACGGTGGACTGGGTGCTACCTCCACGATGGCCTTGAAGTGGCCGTCATCTGCTGTCACCGTTGAGACTTCTTCGCCAAAGCGGTCTATCACGCTGCGCATAACCTCGTTATCGCACAGCAGTTCCACCGTACACAGATTGTCCGGGTACATTCCGAATATTTTCCGCACATACTCAGCCGGGTCGAAGTCCGGCATACAAACAGCCGCCTGGTCGGATGATTCCACAGCCACCATTCGATCCACCCGGAACTGTGCCAGCTTCCCGTGCTTTTCCGACCAGCCCACTGTGTAATAACAATCCCGGCTCCAGATAAGGGCATACGGGCTGAACTGATAGCGGTAGCCGTTATGCTTGAGTATCTTTTCTTTCTGCGGGGTGTATTCGTAATACTGAAAGGTGATCTGCCGTTTTTCCTGAATGGCGTTATGGATCTCATCCACGCTGTAATAAATACACTCATTCTCCGGTTTGGCGGTACCTTCCATATAGATATGCCGATCTAACTGGCGGGCATGAGATTCACTGGTGAGCTTACCCAGCTTTTCAATAAGCCGTTCGCTTTTCTTGGCCGTAATAAAGCGGGAGGATTCTACCGCGTCCACCAGTAGCTTCAACTCCGGCAGTTCAAACCGCCTCTCGCCCACGAAGTATCGATTCTGGGTGCTTTTGACGCAGACGATGTCCATGCCGTTGCTTTGCAAGACTTCAATAGCGGAATATACGCTCTTGCGCCCTGCCTGAATGCCATGTTCCCGCCAGAAGGCAAGAATATCCGCTACGGAAGCCGGATGCTGATCATCCGTATGCTCATACAGATACCGCTGTAAAAGCAGCAGACCATATTGGGATTCATTTTTCATGTAGCAGCCCTCCATTCAAATGAGAAAAGGCGCGGCGGCAATGTGTAACCGTCAAACGCAGCAGCGGATGAAAGATTTTCCGCGAAAAAGAGAGAATACCCCTTATAGAGCGTAGAGTTCACGCACTATGCGTGTACTCTACGCAAAAAATGGAGGAGCGCTGGCGGTAGAGGCTGAGAAAGAGGCTTCATTTGATTTCCTGTTCCAGCATATCGAATTCAGGTGTGGAGAAGAACTCGCCGAGGGTAATGTCAAGACCATCACAAAGCTTCTTAATCGTCACGACGCCCGGATTTTTGCTTTCATCATTAAGGATACTCTTGATGGTTGCCTGAGGAACAGCAGATAGATTTGCTAACCCATTCGGCGTAATTTTTCGTTCTGCGCAAAGTTGGCGGATGCGAAGTGCAACAGTTTCCCGAGTATCCATAGTGTAAACCTCCATGACGATTTATCACTATGGTAAATTATTTGAGAAAAGGTTATTAGTGATACTTCACTAATTGAAAAATATGTGCTAATATAGTGATATAGCACTATATTGCCCATGTGGCCGGCACCTGGCTTACAATTTATCCACCGATAAATTGGGAGGTCAGCACATGGAATACGGTTATGCAAGAGTTTCTACCAAGGAGCAGAATGAACTGCGTCAGCTCATCGCCCTGCGGGAATTCGGGTTAACGGACCGGGCGATTTTTGTGGACAAGCAGTCTGGCAAGGATTTTGACCGCCGCAGCTACCAGCGGCTGCTGCGCAAACTGAAAGACGGCGACACACTTGTGATCAAGAGCATCGACCGTCTCGGAAGAAACTATGAAGAGATCCTGGAGCAATGGCGCATTATCACCAAGGAGAAGAGTGCGGCCATTGTCGTGCTGGATATGCCTCTGCTTGACACACGGCGGAACCGGGATCTCACCGGAACGCTGATCGCGGACATCGTGCTGCAGCTGCTATCCTATGTGGCGCAGACAGAGCGCGAATTCATTCACCAGCGGCAGGCGGAAGGGATCGCCGCAGCGAAGGCGCGTGGCGTGAAATTTGGCAGGCCCCGCAAGGTGCTGCCGGAAGGGTTTGGCGAAGTCAAAGCACGTTGGGAGCGCGGCGAGCTGTCCGCACGGGCAGCAGGAAAACTGCTGGGCGTCACCCACCGGAGCTTTTTGCTCTGGGCTCAGGATGACGTGTGTAAAGAAAATGTTAAGAAAACGTAAAAAGTATAAAGGGCTGGATAAAAAAGTACGCTTTTTTAGTCGGTTTTAAGCTGTTATCCTATTGATATTCTATTAGAGGAGTGCTATGGTTAAGGTGCAGGTTTTGTGTATATCGCTGTGGTCGGCAACCTGTACATTTTTATCCACTGTGCCAGATACACAATGCGCAATAAAAGACCCTTCCGCCTGTATTGCAGGCGGACAAGTATTCTGCGGGAGGTGAGCAGCGATCCATCCGTCTCTGTACGATTTCTGCGCCGGGCATGAACAAGCTCACCTGCTGGCACAATGGGACGATGAACGCAATGCGCCGCTCACGCCGAAGGATGTGACCTACGGAAGCCATCAAAAGGTATGGTGGCGATGCCCCCAAGGCCATTCCTACCGTTCCGAAGTCAGAATCCGCGCGCGGGGAACGGGCTGTCCCGTCTGCGCTGGCCGCATCGTTCTGCCGGAGGAAAACTCTCTGGCGGCAAAATTCCCTGACCTGCTTTCGGAGTGGGACACGGAAAAGAATTCTCCGCTGCTGCCGACGCAGGTCATGCCGGGAGCACACCGGAAGGTCTGGTGGAGGTGTCCGAAAGGACATAGCTGGCAGGCGAGCGTTGCCAGCCGCATCACATCAAACGCAGGCTGTCCGTTCTGCGCGGGACAAAAGGTCCTGTCCGGATTCAATGATCTCGCTTCGCTGCATCCGCAGCTTGCTGAACAGTGGGATCGGAAAAAGAACGGTGCGCTGACGCCGGAGGCGGTGAGCGCATATTCCAATCGCCGCGTGTGGTGGCTCTGTGACAGAGGACATTCCTTCTGTGCGGTCATTGCCCACCGTGTGAACAGGGGGAGCGATTGTCCATATTGCACCAACCGCAAGGTCCTGCCGGGATTTAATGATCTGGAGACCAAGGAGCCGGTGATCGCATCGCAGTGGCATCCGACCCTTAACGGCAGTTTCACGCCACAGCAGGTGACGCCCGGCAGCAGCCGGAGGGCCTGGTGGCTGTGTGAAAACGGCCACGCGTGGAAATCGGTTATCAGCAGCCGTACAGGAAAGCAGCGCTGCGGCTGCCCCGTCTGCGCAGGCAGGCCGCTGAGCCAATGTACGGCGATTCTAACTGAACAATCGGCCAGACCGCCGAATCTCGGCGCGGCCATGGACGTTGTGCGCCGCAGGCTGGGGGACAGTAGAGCTGATTCCCTTGCCATGCGGAGCGACGTATATTCCCCGTGCCAACCGGAAACGTTTTCGAATGATTCCGGTTCACATAATTACCCCAAAAATCTTATAGGAGGGAAGCTATGAAACACATAACAAGCAAGCTCTTGTCTCTGCTGCTGACGCTGGCCATGCTCCTGAGCATGATCCCCGCGGCGTATGCAGAGGGGACAGAGGGCACGACCGAGGGTAGTACCTCAACCGAAAAAGTCGTCGCCGAGGTCGGCGAGACGACCGCCACGACCGAAACGCTCAACGACAGCACGACCGTGACGAGTTCGAACGCGGCAACGGCGGTTGGCGACGGCAGCGAAAACAATCCCTACACCCTCGAACAGCTGAGCAAAATGACCCGCGATCAGTACATCACCGCGCAGAAAGCGCTCGGTGGCACGATGTACGTCACCGTCGGCGACTACCGCTATGACAAAAACGGCGTACTCGGCAACGGTAAGAGAGACGACACGACGGGGCAGATTGAGGATCGCAACGTCCTGAACGGCTACAACTCCAACGGCTATCTGGGCGAGAAGAACGACGGTGCGAACGGCAAGAACATCGTCTTTGTCGGCGGCAAGATCACCAGCGGCGCGACCGGCTACACCAGCATCGACAACATCGGCACGTCCCTGCTGCTGGCTGTCCCCGCCTACACCAACGTGACCTTTAAGGGCACCACGTTCAATAACGTCATGAGCTTCAACTACCAGCTCTACACCGGCCCGTGGAGCCAGCTGGGCGAGCTGAAGTTCGACGGCTGCACCTTCAACGGCATCATCGTCGGTGCGATCGCCGCGCAGACGCTGACCTTCAACGGCTGCACGTTCAATAATTACGAAAACACGGATTCTGCGAACAACTCCAACCCGACGTGGATCCGTCCCGCCTACGGCAACTGGAAGAAGGACGACAACGAGGGGCAGGGTGACAACTTCAAGTCTCTGACCACCATCAACTTCACCGGCAACACCGTCACCAGCACCCGCCCGGTGAAGTTTGAGTACATTTCGCAGTGGGACATCACGAGCACTGTTACTGCGACCAGCAACACATTTGATATCACAGCACAGCCTGGCGATACCAGCATCAAGAATGTTGGTCTGTATCTCGGCGCTCACACGGATAAAAACGAGTTCCATCTTGTGGCGGATAACAACACCAAGTCGAAAGGCACCGCCGCGCTCTACACGATTCCCAAAGGAACAACATCCCTGCCCGCCGGCTCGACGGTGAAGGACAGCAGCGGCAATGAGATCGAACTCACCGATGCGCTTGCGTGGAAGGGCACAAAGGACGATGTTCTTACGCTGAAAACCGAATGCGAAGCAAAGATTGGCGATGCGTATTACGCCACCCTCGCCGACGCCTTTGCGGCCGCAGACAAAACCGGCGACACCGTGATCGAGCTGCTGGATGACATCAATATGACCGGTAAGAACTGGACGCCGGTGGGTGTGGATGGATACCATGGTCAGGGCGTCATCACCCTGAACGGCAACGGCAAGACCATCACCGGCCTGAGCGCCCCCTTGTTTGCGGGCGGCTTTGCGGGCAAATCCGGCATTGTGATCAAGGATCTGACCATTGCTGGTGCGGATATCAACGACACAACGAATAATCAGGGAATCGGCGCATTTATCAACTGCGTGGATTCCATGACTCGAATCGAACTGGATAACTGCCATCTGAAGAACAGCAAAATTGTCAGCACCGGCGGCGCGCGCGTCGGCGGTCTGATTGGCTGGACATCCGGCTATAACAACCAGAACGACGGCCCGGTCGATACCAAGGTCACGCTTACAAACTGCTCCGTCGAGAATGTGACGATTGAGGCGAAGGGCTCTGTCGGCGGCCTGATCGGTCACGCCGGTGCGAATCCCGCCACCTACCACGACATCACCGACTGCACCGTGAGCGGCTGCACGCTGACGTCCACAAAGGATAGTGGCAACTATGTCGGCACGCTGGTCGGCACGGCGAACGTTGGGCAGATCACCGTTGACGCTGCTTCTTCTGCCAGCGGCAATACGCTGAAGCAGAACAGCAGTGCAAGTGAGGAAGCGTCCGACAAAATTCTTGGCCGCGACGCGGTCAACGATACCGGTCTTGTGATCATTGACAACAAGGTCGTTGCCGCCGGTACTGCTTACGACGATATTGTTAACAAGAACGCCAACGAAGTGCTTGTGGAGGTTTCGAAGGGTCATTGGGTGAAGCCGAACGAGGAGACGGTCGCTATGATCGGGGCAAAGCAGTACACCACCCTCCCCGACGCTATCACCGCCGCTGACGAAAACGCGACCGTCACGCTGCTGAAGGATGTGACCGTTACAAAGCCGATTGAAGTCACGAAGAGCATGACGCTTGATCTGAACGGTCATGTACTGACTGCTGCGACGGTATCGGATAGAAGTGAATCTAAGGATGAGAAAAACAGTGCGATTTGGGTCACTGCTAAAAATGTAAACTTGACCATCAACGGCATGACCGCAGGAAGCGGCATGAAGATGGGAGACACGCATAATACCGAATGGGAGGTGAAAGTCTGGGGATTTGTTGACCTTCGCGAAGGTTCTGCCGGCTCTACAGTGACGATTAACGGCGGATCTTACACCGGAAGCACCTGCGCAAGCGACAACTACCACTACACTGCATTGTTTACGGTGGGCAGTGAGAGCAAGTTGGTCCTGAACAATGTCAGCGCCGAGACGGACGAGCGCGTTGTGAAGGCTTCCGGCTGTGGTGAGGTCATTGTCTCCGGCGGCACCTATAACATCACTGGTATCAATGCATTCTTGGGCGCTGCTTTTGAAACCAAGACCGCATCGTTCACCGACATGAAGCTGACCGCAAAATACGGCGGCTGCGTGCAGGTTGGAAGCAATGCAACATTGGAAAATTGCGAGATCAAAGTTACGGATATCAGAACTGGAGATGGCACGTACTTGAATTGTGCGGTGGCTGTTCAGTATGGCGGCACCGCCACTGTAAAGAGCGGCACCTATACCGCTCCGTATGCTGCCTATGTTTACAACTCCGGCGGTACGATCAACATTGAGAACGGTACATTTACCGGTGTTGTTCGCGCTGATGCTACAACTGACACAACAGCTGTTATCAATATCAAAAATGGCTCTTTCAATGGCGAAATTCAGAAGGGCGGCGGCCCGGGCAGCGAGACCATCTCCATCACCGGCGGCACGTTCAGCAGCGACCCGAGCGTTCACGTTGTGGGCAACGGCAACACCAACATCGTCAAGCGCGCTGGCAGCGAGGGCGCTTATACCTATACGGTTCTTGCAAAATCCGGTTTGACCTCCGGCGTGTATCTGACAAACCCCTCCGGCGCTCTGGCAAGCAATTACTATGTGAGCAGCACCGCGAACGGTGTCTGGACGGTCAGCTACTCTGCGCCCAGCTCCGGCGGCGGTTCCAGCTCTTCCTCCAGACGCTATGACGTCTCCGCGCCCTCTGTCAAGCACGGCGATGTGACCGTCAGCCCGAAGAGCGCCAGCAAGGGCGACACCGTGACCATCACCGTCAAGCCCGACAGCGGCTATGAGCTGGACACCCTGACCGTGAAGGACGCCAGCGGCAGCAAGATCAAGGTGAAGGACAAGGGCGACGGCAAGTTTACCTTCACCATGCCTGCCTCCAAGGTGACGGTTTCTGCGGAATTCGCTGAGATCGAGACGCTGGACTTCGCGGACGTTTCCACCGACGCCTACTACTATGAGGCTGTGAAGTGGGCCGCCAAGAAGGGCATCACCGGCGGTACCGGCGACGGCAACTTCAACCCCAACGGCTCCTGCACCCGCGCCCACATCGTCACCTTCCTGTGGCGCGCCGCCGGCTCTCCCGAGCCTAAGAGCACGGTGAGCTTCGCGGATGTTCCCGCAGACAGCTACTACGCCAAGGCTGTGGCCTGGGCTGTGGAGAACGGCATCACGCTGGGTACCGGCGACGGCACCTTCAGCCCCAACGCCACCTGCACCCGCGCTCAGAGCGTGACGTTCCTGTACCGCGCACTGGGCACCGCGCCCACCACGGTGAACGGCTTCACCGACGTGACGGCCGATGCTTTCTATGCTGACGCAGTGGCCTGGGCCGTGGAGAGCGGCGTGACCAACGGTACGTCTGCTTCCACTTTCAGCCCCAACAACGGCTGCACCCGCGCCCAGATCGTGACCTTCCTGTTCCGTGCCTATCAGGGCAAGTAAGGGTAGCGACTGACGGGTAACCAAAAGTGAATCAGAACGGCGGCTCGGAATCAACGATTCCCTGCCGCCGTTCTTTGGTAAGCTGTGTAAGTGCTCAGTAACCACCCGGTAACGTAAGCGTCAATTCCAGCGGCGTCTGTACAGGCGAGGGTAAAGTGACAACTGCACCTATCCACGAAAAAACAGGCGTCAAAACTTACACCTGTGGGATTTGCAAGGCCACAAAGACGGAGAGCATTCCCAAATTGGTAAGCAGCGGCAGAGGCAGTAGTGATGGCGGTAGCAATAATACCCCTGGCGGTTAGTTACACCCGACGCCTATGCCGTCAAAGCTGAGGGCGGCTGGACACACATAGGACAATAACGTGCTGCGGTACATCAAAATAAACAGGGGCTGTCCCAGAACAAATATTCTAGACAGCCCCTGACGCTATTTACTGTAGTAAAAGGGTCTGCTAACGGCAGTAAATCCTTCCTTGCCGGTAACCACCACATTGTTCGTGCCGCTGGCGCAGTGGATGACCATGATATTGCCGCTGCTGTCAAAGCCGCAGACAATACCGACATGGCTGTCACCCGGATAAAAGACAAGGTCTCCCGGCTGGGCGTCACTCCAAGCAATAGGCGTACAGTAGCTGTGCTGCGCAGTGGCCCCGCCGCCATGCCCAATGACGTATTGTCCGCCGCTCTGGTTGTAGAATACCCAATCCACCATTCCCGAACAATCCAGTCCGAAGGGCCGCACGGTGCCGGTGGTGGAACTGCCCTCGGCTGTAACTTTCATCGGCATTCCCCAACGGCTGTCCCAGCCTATAATCAATGACTTTCCTCCCCAGAAATAATGGACTTTGCCCAAGAGTTGATACGCCGTCAGCACAACTTGCCTGCGTTCCGCACTAAGGTCGGCGGGGAGATTCTCCATAATTTTCACCACATTCTCCGGGCTGAGTTCGATATTCTGATAACTTCCCGTCAAAGCCATGAACAGTTCCTGATATTTCGGCTGCATGAGTTCTTCTAACAATCTGCGCTTTTCCGTGTTGAATTGGTACTCATCCGCCATTTGCAGATGCGTTTTTATTGTGACGGTGATATGCAAAATGACCGTATCCGCTTCATCTTTGCCGCCTGGTACTATTTCCGTCCAATAAGTGATGGCGTTCATGTCCCAGAAGATTTCACGAAGGATCTCCATTTTTTCTTCGGTCAGCGTAGCGACCTCATCCGGCGAAGCGTTGTCCGTGGTGGTCCGCACAGCATAAACAGCCAGCACATCCCGCCAGTTGGAGATCATGGCGGCGTTGCCGGCGTTGGCCATATCCAGTTCGTCATGCGGGTTCTCTGCCTTGATCTGTTCAATCCGGGCGGCGAACTCGCCGTTCAATACGCTGACAGCTTCCGGCATGGTGTAGCCGGTGCCGCTGTCCTCTCCGGAGAAAAAGATCCCAAAAGGCGACACGATCAGAAGTCCAATCAGACAAATCACCAGCACCATGGCGACAACTGTGCTCCCACCAGCCGCTATTGCCGCAAGTAAGCTCTGGGCAGCGGCAATGATGGAGCGCAGCGCGCGGCCCGCCGCCTGCGCGGTTTTTTGCACCGCGGTTTCTGCCGCTTTTGTCATCTGCTGCCGCTTGGCCATCTGCATGGCCGCTTCTCTGGCAGCGTGTGTTCCGGCCGCAGTCGCATGGACGGTGGATGAGTGTACGGCCTGTTCGGCGGATAGACCAGTAGCTTTGCCCCCCTCACGGACCTTCGGTACGATCCCCGCGGCGTGATTCGGTGCTTTCGGCTCGGGGAGCCGATGCTTCTTCGGCGGCTGAATGCCGCCGTGCTCTTTGATTCTGCCTCTGCTGGTTGGCTCGAAACCTTCCGAACACAGCGAATCACCATGCAGATCATCCTGGTGCCGGAACCGCCGCTCTGCCCGCCTGCGCTGCGCCTGCTGGCGGGACGCTTTGCGACCCTGCTCTTGAATGAACGCCTGCTGACCCTGCCGCTGCGGCTCCGGTGCTGCCGTCATGACCGTTTTCCGCTGTGTACTGATATAGGCATTCTTCGTCTTGACTGCCTGCTTCATAGCCGCCTGCCGTGCCTGTTCCCGCACTGGCGGTGAGGGCGCTCTTGCCCTCGCCGCGTCAGTCTCTCTGGTGCGGATGACAGGCGGCACGTCGCTGTTGGAGCTGGGGACAGAGGCGTCACCCTGGGGTGACGCGCTCTGCTCCGTATTTTTCTTCTTGCGCTGCTTCAGCAGTTCCTTTTCGGCGCGGTGCAGGCCACTGGCGGCGGTGTCCTCAATGGCGTCGCCGCCATATTCATCCCGCCGCCCCTGCTGGGCGGTATCCCGGAGCTGAGTCCGCAGACGCTCCGAGCCGTCATCCAGCCCCTTGCGCAAAAGTTCCTTTGGCGCGGATACAGCTTTCTCTTTGACACGCTCACCCAGCGTGGGTTTTTCTTTAATTTTCTCCATGGGCTATCACGCAGCCAAGTCCGAGGGTTTTGTGGTCATTAAGCGGTAGAGCTTGTTCTTGGGGAAATGATCCACAAAAGGCACGATAGCGCTTCCGCACTTGATAAGCCCCCGGCCGGAGTCCACGTTGGTGATGTAGGAGAGCTGGTTGTCTGAGATATTCAGCAGGTGCGCCAGTTCTTCCCGATCCGTGGCCGCCTGATTCAGCATGATGAGAAATTCAGAGTTCGCCAGCATGGTGCGGGCCGTGTGCGACTGGAGCAGGTCTTCGATATTCTGGCTGATCCCCGTTCCGCAAGCCTGATACTTTCTCATACGCTTCCACAGGGTGAACAGGAAATTGGCGCTGTATTCATGCTGGAACAGCAGATAGATCTCGTCGATATAGATCCAGGTATTCCGCTTCAGCCCGCGGTTTCGGATGATGCGGTTGAAGATGCTGTCCAACACCACCAGCATTCCCACCGGCAAGAGCTGCTTGCCAAGATCCCGGATATCATAGCAAAGGATACGGGCATTGGTATCCACATTAGTGGGTTTGGCAAAGGTGTTCAAACTACCCTCCGTAAACAATTCGATTGCCAGTGCCACGTCCGCAGCTTCCTTTTCCGGCTGGCGGAGCAGCTCCGCATGAAAGTCCTGCAGGGTCGGGGCCTGCCCCTGATATCCGCCGCGGATGTAGTCCCGATAGATCTGGGCGGTGCAGCGGTCAATGATGGACTTTTCCTTGGCAGACAACTTCCCGGCGCCGATAAGCTGCTCACAAAGAGACAGCAAAAACTCAGATTTCAGCACCACAGGATTCTCGCCGTCACCGTAGCCCTGCTCCATATCCATGGCGTTGATATGGTTGGGTGATGTGGCGGAGATATTGATGACCTGACCGCCCAGCCCTTCCACCAGCGGACGGTACTCGGATTCAGGGTCGATGATGATAATATCATCGTCGGTAGACAATGCCAGTGACACCATCTCCTTCTTGGCGCTGAAGGATTTTCCGGAACCGGAAACACCCAGAATGAAGGCGTTGCCATTCAACAGCCGTTTGCGATCCGCTACGATAAGATTTTTGCTGATGGCGTTCTGCCCGTAGTACACGCCGCCCCGGTCCCAGATCTCCTGTGCCTTGAAGGGCATGAGCACAGCCAACGCCTCGGTGGTGAGCGTGCGGAGGGCGTCGATGCGGCGCAGGCCCAGCGGCAGCGCCGTCACAAGGCCGTCTGCCTGCTGCCAGTTCAGGGTCGTGAGCTGACAGAGGTGCTTGCGGGCAATGGACTGCAGCGTTTCCGTGTCACTGTCCAGTTCCTCCTTGCTGTCCGCCAGATGCACCAGCGTCACCACTGCGAACATCATGCGTTGATCACGGGTGGTGAGATCGTCCAGCATCTCACGGGTCTCCTTGCGCTGCTGTTCCAGATCGTAGGGGACAACGGCAGAAAAGTTATTGTTGGCGTTCTGTCGGCGCTGCCAGTTGGTCACATTGGTCTCCACACCCAGCAGGCGGTTCTGCATCTCTCGCACCGCCTCGTCGGTAGGGACAGGGATGATGTCAATGGACAGCATGAGACTGCGGTTCAGGCTGGTGAGCTCATTGATCATAGCGTCCTTGATATAGCTGGCATACTCCTTCAGGAACAGTACCCGGCCATACTTACCGCCCATGACAAAGTGGTCTTTCTTAAACTCCATGCTGTCCGGACAGACGGCGTCCTTGAAGGAACAGCCACGCTTCATGCAGTCTGTTAGATCCAATCGGAACTGCGTTTCTTCACCCACGCGGTAGAAATCATGAAGGATGCGGAGGCGTTCCACGGCGTCCAGTTCCTCACAGCGGGAGTCCATGTGATTGAGTCGGGAAGTCACATCATTGACTGTGCGGTCAAAAAAAGTGCGGGCTTCCTCGATATTTTTCTTATGTGCCGACAGGGTGATATAGCGTTCCTGCACCACGCTGTTGGAGGAATCGGTAACCTTATCCAACAGCATGGCATTATACTCCGCCCGTCCGCCGTCCAGAAAATCTCCGCGAGCGGGAATGAGGATTTCCTGTTCAAAGTTGCGGCGGTTCAGGCGCTTATTGTTGATGGTGATTTTTGTAGTAGAGCCGGTATCCAGCGCGTTCAGCAATTCGGAATAGCTGAGAAACATAGCTGTCTTATCCTCTTTGGATGCAATGGCGTAGTTGATATCGCTGAATCGCAGTGTCTTGGAATACTTGCTGTCAAACTGAAAGACCCCATCCGGCCAGAGTCGCCGGATGGGGATGGTATCCTGTACAGATCTCGGTACCTTGAATTGTTCTTTGTCCTGTTTTAACGTAGTCTGCAGGGTTTTAATCAAGATTCAACGCCTCCTTCACAGATGAGTGTGCCATCAGTTTTGCGTACATATTTTCCGATTTGAACACAAGCCGTTTTGGGGTGAGAAATTCCGAGCGAAAAAAAGCCAATAAAAATTGTTCCAGAGTCATGCCGTTGTACTGGAAAAAACCGCCCAGAGCAAATGGGAACGCGGCCAGAATGCAGACCCAGCCAATCTCGCCATTCCCCAGCACGGGGCGCAGCCCAAAATAAACACCTACCGCCACGGCTACCGCCAGCAGGGCAAACAAAAACTGCCGCAGTGACAGTCCAAAAAACAGACTTTCCTGATAGTTGCGCACTTCCTTGTTGATGCGTACCTCCAATATATCAACTCCTTTTTGAGAATTGGCATACAGCCTCTTGTATGATCGGCACGGCTATGGTAACATAGCGCCGTATCCAAAACTGAGAGGAGGCTCTTTGCATGCCGGTCATTCTTTTGAGCATAGCAATGCTCATCATCTCTATCATTTTCAAGTTGGCCGCCGTATTTCGCTTGACGATTCCGCTGCTGTATGTGATCGCTATGAATACATTTTGGCATAGTTGGTATCAGGCACACCAAAGCCTGGGTGATATTATTTTCTTTGTCCTCCTTGGTCTGGTAGTCCTGTCTTGGATCATTTCTCTGGTTCGGAAGATACAAAGCATCTTCCAGAAGCGCCAAGAAGAAAAAGACCTAGAGAGTATTGTTCGCTATCGTATCCGTGAGCAGCAAAGAAACGGTGTGCAGCCGGATGAGTATGGCGGCTATGCCATGGACCTGAGCGACATTGAATTGTCTGACGATGAGGATTAACCCAGGCCTATCAGTTCCCGGATGATCCGGTCACTCATCTTGATGGCCCCCACCAGCACCAGCATATTGAAAATCAGTTCACCTACATAGTTCCACACAATGGTGGCTGCCGCCAGCGTATCGTCCGCAATGGCAGGCGGCGAGGACGCGAACGCCGAAAAAATCACACAAGCCAATACGATGACACAGCCCTCCAGACAGATGGCGGCATAGCTTTTCAAAAAGGCTACGCCAATGCTGCTGGAGGGCTGGCCCGCAAAGCTGGCCAGCGGTACAGGGGCGATGGCCGTTGCGATATAGAGCTTGAAAAAACGGCTATACACCGTCAGGATCATCACGAGGGACAAAACCCAGATAAAAAGGGAGCCCAGCAGCGTCACCGCCCATAAGGGGATAGAATCGAAAAAGCCCACATCCTCGATGATGCTCGCCATCTCATCCGGCAGTGCCGTAGCCGACATGGCCGTCAGGCCGGACGAGTCGATGATCGTTGTCACCATGCCCTGAGCTACCCGGAAGGCCCCTGTCATCAGTTCCATGCCCCAGGTCACCGCCGCCTGCGCCAGCACAAAGCGGATGAAGCACTTGAACGCCAGTTCCGGCTTCTTCATCTCCGCAAAGCTGCCGCAGGTTTTTACAATGCCCATAACAAAGAACAGCACCAACAGCGCATATCCTACCGCTTTCAATCCGTCGTTGATACCGACGATGACATTCCAGATACCGCCGCCCTTGAAATTCTCCGGCGATGTGGCGATGAGCTGCCAGATTTCCTCCAGCCTGCCATTCCACATCTCCAGCGCGGAGTTTAAGTTATCTATGATCCAATTTCCACTTCCGATCGTTTTCGCCTTCTTTCTTTGCTCAAAATTCGTATTGATATTTGCTCATTATTTTGCTATACTATGGTTGAAAACAAGGAGGTGCAAGGTATGCCAAGTATTCGTCCTATTTCCGATCTTCGCAGCAATGCCAATGAGATCTCGGACTTCTGCCGCCAGACTCGTGAGCCCGTTTATATCACCCGCAACGGCACCGGCGACATGGTAGTGATCAGTATGGAGGAGTATGAGCGCCAGCAGGCACTCATTGATCTCTATGGAAAGCTGGCCGTGGCGGAACAGGAGATCGCCTCCGGTGCGGAAGGCGAGGATTTCTTGACGCTGGCGAAGAGCCTGCGGGAGCGTGTTCATGGAAACGTATAAAATCAAGATATTTCCCACCGCCAAGCAGGACTTGGAGGAAGTAATTGGATATCTGAACACGCTGTCCCCGGATGCTGCGTTGAAGTATTATGACTTGCTGGTCGAAGAGATCGCCAGCTTATCCAAAATGCCAGAACGCTGTCCGAAGCCGAAGGATCTGGCGCTGGCTGCAAAAGGCTACCGCTATCTCATCGTCAAAAATTATCTGGTGTTCTATGTCATTATTGGCGACACAGTGCAGATCCGCAGAATTTTATATGCCCGCAGAGATTACAGCGCATTACTGTGAAGCAGATGGCGGAGTGCATTGAAAACGATGCACTCCGCCGTTTTTTTCAGCCAGTGATCAAAGTGAGTATCTCCTTGGTAAAGGTGATCACGATGCCGCCTGCCACGGTGAGCATACCGTTGGCTCGCTGGGAGGGATCATGGCTCTTGAGAGACAGGCCCACCTGCAGGATGCCGAAGCCCAGCAGGATAAGGCCAATGGCGCGGATGAGAGAGAAAATAAACTCACTCAGATTATTGACCACCGTCAGCGGGTCGTCCGCAGCCAGCGCGGGAACTGCGGTGACCATCATCACCATGGCTGTACAGGCAAGGATGGCGTAGATGCGCGTTACCTTTCGTTCAAAGTTGTTGGTTTTCAGATCATGTTTCATTATGCAGCAATCTCCTTTTCATCGTTTTGATCAAATCGGAACAGCGGTTCTCCTGGCAGGGTCGGTGTCGCTGTCCCGTGGTGGATATAGGGCGGTGCGCCGCCGTCCATGGTATAGCGGATGGCAGGATGCTCCATGAGCTCGTATTTCAGATCCAGCACCGGTCTGGCCCCACGGATGAACAGGATACAGTACCGGTTGTCCAACATCCGTACCTCATCCGGGGTCAGCAGTTCTCTGCCGCTCATCTGGAAGTTGGTGGAGTAGGAACCGGAGCGCCCCTTCGTCTGCCCATGGGTCTTGGTGTCGATGGTGGACTTGCCCAGGGCCTCCGAAATGTACTTGTGGGTACTGCTCTCGTTACCGCCAAGGTAGAGAAGGGTATCCGAGTTGCCGGGGATGGTTTCCCACGAATCCTTATACAGTTCCTTGATCTGCGCCATGTTCTGGATGATGGTGCTGCACGAAATATTTCGGGAGCGCATGGTTGCCAATTCCCGTGGCAGACCGGGCAGATTGATAGATGGAGCCTCGTCCAAAATAAAGTGGACATGGCACGGCAGCGCCCCATGGTGGATCTGGTCGGCACAGTAGTACAGCGTCTGGAATATCTGGGAGTACAGCAGGCTGACGAGGAAATTGAAGGTCGTATCATTATCCGGGATCACGGCATAGAGGGCGCATTTTCTCTCGCCTAAAGTATACAAATCCATGTCATCATGGTCGGTGGTGGCCTTGATCTGCGGCAGATTGAATGGGGCCAGCCGCACGGCGGCGCTGATCAGGATGCTTTTTGCCGTCTTGCCGGCGGCCTGCTTGAATACCTTATACTGCCGCAGGGCCACACTTTCCGGATTTTCATATTCCATCGCCTTAAACAGCAGGTCCAACGGCGAGATGTATTCGTCATCATCCTCCCGGACTTCAGCGTATTCCAGCACGCGCATGACCATGGAAAAGTTCTGTTCATACTCCGGCGCTTCCTGGTGCAGCATGAGGATAATGGCTTGGAGCAGAGCTGTTTCTGACTTCGTCCAGAATGGGTCGGACTCATGACTGCCCTTGGGCGTGGTTGCCTGGATCAGCGTATTCACCAGCTTCAGAGCATCTTTCTCGTCCCGCAGGTAGCGAAAGGGGTTATAGCCGTCAGACTGTTCCAAATTCACAAGATTCAGCACCCGGACGTCATAGCCCCTTTTTTTCAGGTATCCACCTGTGTCGGTCAGAACTTCCATTTTCGGGTCCGTGATCACATAATTGGTATTGGCCTCCAAGATGTTGGGCTTCACATAACCGCGGGTCTTGGCGGCGCCGCTGCCGCCGATGACCAGCACATTCAAGGAGCGCCGGTGTTTGTGGGTATCCAGCCCCAGCCGCACATGGCGGGTCAGGATCTTATTCTGTTTTTGACAGAACTGCGCATTGACCTGCCTGGGCGAGCCCCACATGGCCGAGCCATGTTCCTCGCCATCCCGCGTCCTGCCGCTTTCCGCGTCATAGATGCACAGGCTCATAATGTAAACGCCGGTACAAATCAGGATGGTCAACAGGCTCTTGTCCGTCCATTGGATCTGGAATGGATGCTCCAGCGCGGCGGTCAGGTTGGAGAACAGATCCGGCAAACCGCCGCCAAGGGATTGTGCAATGAGCAGCGCCGCCCAGATGACCGGGATATGGAGGAAAAGGCGCAAAATTAGGTTGCTTTGCTTGGATGTTTGTTTCAGGCAATTCACCTCCGGGAGAACAAAATAGCAGTCCCATCGGCGGATCGTGTATCGCCAATGGGACTGCTTTGGGTGATCTATAATACTTATTTCATTTTACCATTTTTACTCTTTTGCCGATTTTTTGTTCTGGCCGGGGCAGGCTTCTGCTGCTGATCCAACTGTGCCTTGTAGCCCTTCAGACGTTCCAGCACGGAGGGGCGTTCCTCACTCGTCATCCGGCTCCCGTCTTTGGACGAGGTCGAGCTGGGCACGGTAGCGGGCAAGTCTTGTCCCGACCGAGATCCTTTTTTTGGCTCCACCTCCTGACGTTGGTCCACAGGCGGTGTCACAGGGGTGCGCTCTTGAGGGCGCTGATCCTGCTCGACTTGGGTTGCAGCCTGCCTTTCACGGGCTTCTCTGGCCTTGGACGAGGCTTGCTCCCGTGGAGGCTGCTGTGCCTGCGCTGGTTGACCAAGGTAATGGATGCGCTCGAAGATCATATTCGCTCTGTCGATCTCCGTTACCGGCATGATGACGTCCACCACCTTGCCGTGACCGTCCGTATCCCGAATGGCAGAGAATAAGATTTTCTGTTTTCCAGCCTTCTTTTTGAATGCCTGATACTGCTTCGGAGACATGGCGAACCGGCGCACGTCGCGGGTCTCTTTCAGCATCTTCACGAGGTTGACTTTGCCGGAGATCGTCTTATGGTTTTTTGCCAGTGCCAGCGTCAGCGCCAGCATATTTTTAAGGCCGGAACCGCTCAGCCGGACAGCTACCTCACCGCCGGAGAGCATCATGCGCACCAATTGGTCCGCCGCTTCACCGCCGCCTATGTTCATGTTCCCGCACCTCCTTCTGGTGTTCTTCTGTTCTTTGAATGTCCTGTTCCATGACAGGTACTTGGTTTTGTATCTCATGGCAGAGCTTCAGCTTTTGCCGCTCCGTGCGGATCTCACGGTTCAGCTCCGCCAGCTGTTCATAGATCTCCGCCTTTTCTTCCGTCAGCCGGTTCCTGGGAACACCGCTGCTCTCCAGCAGCGCCACCGCTTCCATGTACCGTTCAAATTCCGCCTCCATGCCGGTCAGGCCTTCTTCATAGAGCGCTTTGCTGGGAGCCAACGCTTCCACATCCGCCAAAGCCGTATACAGTTTTTGCCGTTTCTTTTTCCGCACATTGAGGATGGTACGCTGCTTGATGAGTTTGGCCAGCGTTTCCTCTGTGCGTTGTTCGAATGCCGCCATGTCAGCAGGCGTTGTGATGTCATTTTCCCGCAGGAACGCGAACTGCGCCTGATACTGCTCGAAGCGCATGACTTCCTGCCGCAGATGCGGCGTCATGCGGGGCGGATACTGCCGCTGCCCGATCTTACCCAGCAAATAGAGATAATGCACATAGAGGGCAAGGAAGCCGGTGTATTTCGGATGCGCCAGGTATGGCCGATACTTAGGCCGTGAGAGCACGGTGGGACGGCTGCCTGCTTCAATTTCCGCAAGATTTCCTTGAATAGCAGCACGGATACCATTCTCCGTGAACAGCGTATTGCGTCTGCCGGGATACTGGAATCTCTCCTGTCCCCGCAGGCGAAAACCCAGCCGATCACCGTGGCGGATCTCATATCCCATGTGTTCCATGAGCAGGAAGAAGTGTCCGAGATCGTTGGCGTCCTGGATAGCCGCCCGCAGATCTGCTTCCAGCATGGAGCGAAAGGTCGGCTGGCCCTTAGACCGCCGCAGCCACTCCACATAGCTGATGGCTTTGGCAGACTCTCCCGCCATGATAACGGACAGGCCATGCTCCCGGCAGAGCCGGTCTGAGATGCCGCGGATCTGCTGATAGTAACTTTGTTGGGTACTGTGGTATTTCTCACCAGTGTCCGCATTGACGGAATTGAATACGATATGCGAATGGATATGGTGTCGATCCACGTGCGTACCGATGACCGCCTCAAACCCGTCCAGGTGTTCCCGCACAAATTCTTTGGCTATCTCCAACGCCAGTTCCGGTGTGATCTCACCGGGACGGAATGATTGAATAATGTGGTAACATTGACGCCCGTCTGTCCGGTGTGTTTCCCACTTGGTCTGCATCATCTGGCGGTATTCACGCCCTGGATCACAGTTGAAGTGAGCCGTTAAGATACAGTCATCCGTTTTATCCCCATTGAGGACATAATCAATGGCCTGCTGCAGGCCACCGCTACGGGGAAGTATTTTGGTAACGGCCACTACTTATTCGCCACCTGAAACATCAGTTCATAGACCTGATCCAGCAGATAGAGTCCCCGTCTGGCATCCTCTGGTTTGGCAATGCCGGCATTAACACTGCGGGCGATCTGATTGATGTTATTTCCGATGTGATGGATCTCCGTTCGCAGGTCTTTGATCTCCTGGCTGGGGCGGGATTTGACCGGCTGCCCTTCAATGAGACTGGCAAGGTAGGCCCGCTTCGTCAAGCGGCACTGCTTTGCCTGACTGCACAGCAGTCTGTACTGCCGAGGTGTCAGGACAATATGAAGATGGTGTCTTTTTTCGATTTCAGCCATTTCGTGCTCCTTCCTGCGGCGCTGCCGCGTTACTTCCGCTCGCAGGCGGCATTGGGGACTGGGGCTTACCCCAGCAAGCTGTGCAAATGTACATTTGCGCGATGCTTGCGCCAGCGCCGCCCACGGCGGCGTTGGCCTTCGCCCCGCTGCGCGGGGCTTTGTTTTCAAGCGGTATGGTAATTGCAATATTGGGCGGGCACTGCCCGCTTCCTCGTAAAAAAAGAAATCATCTCTCCGGGGTCGGATGCCGGCAAAGACACTTTTCGCTTGTGCGTTCCGTCGGAATACCATTCAATGAGAGAGCGCTCTTTTCAGGGATAAATGCCGCGTACCTGGCATATCCAAAACCTTCGGACTCCACCAGCAGACCGGTGTTCGCATCTCTGCAGGTCACGAACAGGCAGAGAAATGTTTCTGTTTTCCCATCGAACCTCATATCCGTCACGTTCCGGGATATGAAGGAAACATCCCGCAAAAGCTCGTTCATGTAGCGGCGGTACTGATTGGCTGGCAGTTCAATCACCTTTGTGATCTGAAACCGCGCTTTTTCAGAAAAGGGCGCTTTACCTACTAACTCCCGCACACTGCTTGCTTTCCGATAAAAACTTGCAAAATTTTCTGACATACTTCTCTCCTTGTGGCAGGGTGTTTTGTGAACACCCTTATAGAAAAAGCAGGGTGTTTTGTAAACACCCTGCTCTTGAAAAAACGTTTTTGTTTATTTATTACCGTGCCTCAAGTTCTTTGGCCTTTTCCGCAGTTTTTCCATTGCAAAATCAAGGATGCGTTCTTTCCGTGTCTGCAGCATTGTCTTATAGAACTGCTTTTGCAGATCCGAAATGAATGGAGTCTCATCCACAATACGGAAAATTGCATCCATGTTGATTTTGGGCAGTATCCGCTTCAATGCTTTGCTGCAATCTGTATTCTCCAAAGAGGAAATAAAATCAAAGTAGTTGATTTTTTTACCATTGACCTTAATGCTGGAAAGAGGGATTGAGAAAGTGCGAAAATCTCGTTCTGGCTGCTTATCTATGGTGTCTCGCATGATGGCTTCATCAGCCTGGGGATACAGGCAGCTCCCGCAGTCATACACAGGGGCAATGGCAATTTCGTCTGTCGCGGTATTATAGAGAAAACCCCAGTTTCCGTTGTGCCGATCCCAATTCCCGATCAGCGCATCTATAATGAATACATTCCAAAAATGCTGCTGCAACAATGCGGGAGGGAATGCTGTCTGATCCTCCATGGCCCGCATGATGTCAGACAGTTCTGTACCATACCCGCTGTGACCGGAATCGATCACCGTGTTTTTCAGCGAGGCAAAGTCCTGCAGCACAATTCCGGGAGAGGTAAAATCCTTGCAAGCAACAACAATCTTTTTTACGCCATTTTTTTCATAAGTGCCAAGGAGAGTTTCCTGAGCGTTGATCCCAACGCTGTTGAAAATATGGCAGCCGATATACTCGGTAATGCAACTGTTGGCATAACTCAAGTCTTTATTCTTGGGGGCTTGTGCGGGGAACTTCAGCATATACTGTTCGCCTTGATAAATTACAGCCCGCTTTGCGCCGTTTGCCCCTGCATAGAATTTATTGCGAGTGGGGAGGTTTGTAAAATTTATCAAGAGGTATCACTCTCTTTCCATGCGAAGATACTTTTCACGCAAATACCATGCCTGCTCGGGAGAAATAATCCGTTCGACTTCGGCTGAGTTAATGTCCGCATTCAGATTACACCAGTAGATGTCCCAATGAGGATCTCGGTTTCCGCCGTCTATAATGGCCCAAGATTTTTGCATCTCCTGAATAGAAGCCTGCAAATCATCGGGAAGTCCGCATTCAAGATACGACTGATCCAACGGCTTTCCGGTTTCCTGATCATATTGTGCGTGATTCATAACTAATTCCTCACAATGCTCTCTTACTGGATCGTTTTTATTATACCGATTTTCCGGCATTATAGCAAGTCCCTTTGCCAGACAGCGCATCAGGTCACGCAGCTTCCTCCAGCTCTGAACAGATTCTTTCTCTTGCCAGCTTGGCATAGGTGTCGGTCACCTCAATGCCGGTGGCGGAATAACCCTCCAGAACAGCCGCCAGCACCGTGGTGCCGGAACCGGCGAAGGGGTCCAGAATATGGCCACCCGGTTCCGTGATCTTTACGATGTCCCGCATCAGCTGCAGCGGCTTCTCCGTAAGATGGATGCGGCTCTGTGGATTACCATATTTGAACACTCCTGGCAGGCAGGGCACCGGACGGCTGATAGGCATATCGCCATTGGAGCCCCAGACAATGTACTCCGCCTGCTGGCGGAAGCGGCCCTTCTGAGGACGGCTGTTGCCCTTGTCCCAGACAGCGGTGCCTCGCCAGATCCATCCCGCCCATTGAAGGGCATCGGTGGCTGCGGGCAGCTGCCGCCAGTCGATGAACATACATACCGGCGCACCGGGCTTGCTTGCTTTCCTCGCCTCATACAGCCACTCTGCCGCCCAGCGGGTCCAGGAGCGCTGGTCCTTGGCATCGCCGTCAAAGGGAGGCGGCGCGTTCTCCCCCATACTGGAATACTTTCTGGCTGTGGACTTGTTTTTCTCGGATTGCGTCCGGCCTCCGGAGGCATACGGGGGATCGGTGATGACGGCATCGAAGGTGTTGGGGGCAAACCCGCTCAGCACCCTCAGCGCGTCACCTTGAATGATCTCCCATTTCTGGTTATCGTTCATGTGTGTGGTCCTCCTTGTTTTTGTTTTTTGTGGGAATGCTGCCGGATAACTCTGTCTCTACATACTCGCTGATGATCCCCAGCGCTTCCTCATAGCTGTGGCAGTCTCCGCCCATAATTCGGTTTTGCATCTCTTTTGCCTCGGCTGTCATGCCGGTTTGCCGCAGTGTCCGGCTTGCAAGACCGATGAGATTGAAAATATTGCCGTTCTGCCCGACAAGGGGGCAGGACGGCTTTTTGCGTTCCTGCTCCATGAAGGCTTACCGCTCCTTTCTGCCGGAACGCCTGGGCGGCGTCCGGCCAATGGTTTTCTGGTCCGTCATCATCGGAATTCCCAGCTTACTGGCATGATGGATCTCATCCCACATCTCGTCTGTCCAGACGGAACCGTAGACGTTGACCTGCTGGCAGGCTTCCAGCAGGCGCAGGGACATCTCCTTGGTTTTAGCGTCTTGCTCCGGGTGATTCGGATTTGCGGCGTATGAAAACAGTATGTGCGGGCAGATGGGGACATCACCATCTGCAAACACCTCCAGCGCCTTTTGCCGGGCAAATTCGATGTTCTTTTTTACATTGCCCTGCAGCGGCGCACAGATATATACCAGTTTGGAGCCAACCAGACTCCGTTCCGGTACACGTTCCCGGAATGCGGACAGGTATTGCCCAATAGCCTGCCTGAGTATGTCATAATCCGCGGCATCTGGATGGTAGACGTACCAGTCTAACTCTCCATAATCGCTCCGCAGGTGCGGTATGACTCCACTACGGAAGTTTGGATTGCCGGGAACGATCCTTTTTCCCCATACATCCTCGAAGCGTACCAGGGTCTTGTCCACCACGCCCTCTGTGCGGTTGAGTACCGCGAGACGTATTGCATCGTAATCGGCAGCAACATGGGCGGAGAAGAGTTCAGCCCGCACACGCAGGTCCTTCCCAAGTTCGCCTACGCAGACACGCCCGGAGAATTGCGGGCGATCTATCAAACCGCTGTTTTCGAACAGCTTGCGGAGCTCCTGTTCGTAGTCAGTCATCGTTCCATCCCTCGCTTCTTGGATTTTTCTTTTTGTGGAGCATGCTCCTTTCTGGGTCTGAGGGTGTCTTTAACCGTGCCGCGCAGAATGCGGCGGCCGCTATCGGAGATAAGAACAGTAATGTCTTTCAAATCATTGAGGATCTCTTCACCGGGCAGAACAGCACCGGCCCCACAGACCTTTACATTCCCCCGCACACTCCCGCACACCTTACAGTGGCCGGATAGAATCGGTGGTTTAAATTTGTCTGGGCCGCAAATGATCTGCGCAAAACCGGATGCGTATGCATTCCCACACATCACAGCCCCGCGCAGGTAAGCATCATCCTCCGCACGGGCTTGTCCATACAGAGCAGACCCGTAGGACACATAGGCATGATCGCAGGCAATGGCGGTATTGTGCAGGCTGGAGTCCTGATTCACATAGGCGCTGCCGCAGGCAATGTCATCATCGAAGATCCATGCGCTGTCAGACAGTTCTGTTTCCAGATTGTGTTCTCCCTCCACGAAGCCGCCCAGATCCCCAGCTTTTACATTTTCCCCAATATCCCGCAGCGCCCGGACGCGGTGGAGAAACGGATAAGTTTCATGAACAATATCGGTGATCTCATATTTTTTGTTGCTCGTTTTCATCAACTCCTTCTTTATGCCGCCTTTTCACAGGGACTTTTTTGTGCGTCCTCCATACGGAACCGTTCGTCAATATCCGAGAATGATTCCGTTCGGTTGAATTTCTCAGACACCTTTCCCGGCAGGGCCTGCAGTTCCAGCATCCGTTCCCACAGTTTCGGGTGATGATCATAGAGATGTCGCAGTTCTTTTCGTCTGGCGTTGGGACAGAACCAGCACCCGCCCCGGTCTGTAAATTCATAGACAGGCGACAGCAGCCCTGCCTTGCGGCAGAGCTGCTTGGCATCTTCTTCTGTAAAATGATACTTTTCCAAAAGGGACACCTGCTGCCCGGTCAGGCGCAGCAGCCGTTCCCGCTCATCATGGGCGATGCCGATATACTGTACTGTATCCGGCGGCAGGGTCCTCTGGTATTGGCGAAAGGGGCGGATCTTACAATCCCGCTGAACATAACACCTTCCGCAGATGGGAAACGCCCGCAGCATCCCTTTCTTGGGGCCGCGGGTGACCGTCCCTGTGAACAGATCTACATAGGTTTTCTCCGCGCGCAGGACACGCACCTTCACTCCCATCCGCTCCAGCTTTGGAATGGCGGTGTGATAGATAAAGTCCCGGTGTTCCGGCACCTCACCTGAAATGGTTTTATCAAACATCACCTCGCAGTAGACGGCTTCGTCCAGCGGTTCCCCATGCTCCAGCGCCAGCAAAATGGTGGCAAGGCTGTCCTTACCAAAGCTGCAGCTGACAATATGAAGAGGTTTTGATCTTTCTTTCGAAATGGTATCACTCCTTGTTTTTCTTATTGTTCCGGCTATATTGTCAACCGGGTGATTTTTTGGTATAATAAAAGATATTATTTTCAGCCACTATCTAAACAAAGGAGAAAACAACATGAACAAGACGGAACTTCTCACCACTATGGCAGAGACCAGCGGCCTTGCTAAAAAGGACTGCGACGCCGCACTGAGCGCATTCATTGATACCGTGGAAGCTGCTCTGAAGTCTGGGGACAAGGTCCAACTGGTTGGCTTCGGCACCTTTGAGGCAAAAGAGCGTGCTGCCCGCACCGGTAAAAACCCGGCCACCGGTGCGACCATTGAAATCGCCGCTTCCAAGGCTCCGGTCTTTAAGGCCGGCAAGGCGTTCAAGGACAGCATTCAGTAATACCTGACAGCGAGAGGCGAGTCCTCTCGCTGTTTTTTTATCAGCGGGCGGAACCCCCCATCTCCTTGGCGTGGCAGGCGCTTTCCAGCACCTCCGTCATATCCGTCCGCTCCCACGGGGCATCCGCGTGGGTGAAGTGTCCGTAGTTGCAGAATTTGCGGAAAATGGGTTTGTCCAAACCCAGCGTATCGATCATGCCGTTCGGCGTCAGCTTGCACACCGTGCGAATGGCCTGCTCCAGCGCAGTATCGGAATACTTGCCAGTGCCGTGGGCATCCACCTCCACCATGACAGGCTTCGCCTTGCCGATGGCGTAGGCGAGACTGACGGTGCAGCGTTCAGCAAGTCCCGCCGCCACAATGTTTTTTGCGATGTAGCGGGCCATGTAAGCGCCGCTGCGATCCACCTTGGTGCCGTCCTTGCCGGACAACGCGCCGCCGCCATGTGGTGCGAGACCGCCGTAGGTATCCACCATCAGCTTACGGCCCGTGAGTCCGGTATCCGCTTCAAAGCCGCCCTCCACAAATCTGCCGGAAGGATTGATGAGGATCTCCGTTTCGGCATCCAGCGGGAAGTCCTGAAAAGCGGGCTGGATAATATGGCGCATGACCGCATGGCGAAGCTCCGCCAGCTCCACACCATCCTCATGCTGGCAGGAGACCACTACGGCAGAGACACGCTTGGGAACGCCGAACTGATACTCCACAGACACCTGCGCCTTACCGTCCGGCTTCAAGCTGGGGATCGTGTGCAGCTTTCTCGCCTGGGTCAGCAGGCGGGTGAGTTTATGCGCCAGCACTACCGGCAGCGGAAGAAGCTCAGGCGTTTCATCGCAGGCGTAGCCGTACACGATGCCCTGGTCGCCTGCTCCGGTCTCCGCGCCATTATTGACCGCTCCGGCGATGTCGGGACTTTGCTCATGGGTTATCACCTCCACCTCATAATCGCTGCCGCCATATCCGGCTTCCCGCACGGTGCGGCAGATGACGGCAGGGATGTCCGGGAGCCACGCCGCCGTGATCTCGCCAGCCGCGATGATCTTACCTGCGGTAGCCATGACCTCACAGGCTACATGGGCGGCGGGGTCATGCTCCAGGCAGGCATCCACTACGGCATCGGCAATGGTGTCGCAGAGCTTGTCCGGGTGGCCCTCAGTGACAGACTCCGCGGTTAAGACATACTTATCTTTCATGTTCGTTTTTCTCCTTATTGCATTGTTTTTTATGGTTTCCGGACGGCACAGGAACAGAAAACACCATCTCATTGGCGTATTTCTTCCGATACTTTTCGATCTGCTGCTCCGTCAGGGATGTAAAATCCTCATCTCCAATTCCGACTACAAAAAAGGTGCCGCAGACAATGTCATACGGCACTCCGGATTCATCTGTCAGGGCACGGTTCATAGGCAATCCCAGAAGCTTGCCCTCTCCGTGACAGACGAGCACGACCGGGTCATCGAACGGGTAAACAGCCTCAATATCTCCACCTACGATCCGCTGCATGGATTCCAGGCTGCCGTCGATCTCCTGTATAGTGGGCTTTTTCATCGGCTCCACCACAAGAATGGTCATTTTTTGATGATTGATAGGATCGCCTCCTAAAAAAACAAGCGGCAACAGCAGTCTGAGACCACTGTTGCCGCAAAATGATTTGATTATTTTTCTCCCATTTAAGTTATTTGTGGCTAAAGCATAATCGGCCGTCCCAAATGTAGATTTATTCATTAGGGGACATAAAAAGAGGCCCCATCCTCTCGGGTGGAGCCTCAAATATTAGACCTCTTGAATAATTTCGGTATCAGTGCTATCGCCGTCAGAAAGAGCTGTTAAATCACCTTTAATTAACATCTTATAGGCACGGTTTGCAATAATTTTGGTTCTCCCATTTAAGTTGATTGTTGCGAAATAAACCCTGATGTCGATTTATTCATTGCAGAATATGAAAAGGCAGCAGCTATTGCGGCTACTGCCCCTCATCAATGTATCATACCAAACCGCTAAAGTTCAATGTTATCTCTATAAGCTGCTGTTTTCCCATTTGAAAATCGTTTCTTGACTGCCATCAGTGTATATATAGGTATCTACCAAAAGCCCTTTACTTTTTTGATATAAGTCTCCACCATTATAATCCTCAACTATGCTTATAACCGGCCTGTTATTGAATATTTTTGCTTGAACTGTGTCGATTAGCACAATGGATAGAACTACTAAGATAATCAGTATGGTTCTTTTAATTTTCATATCCATATACCTCCGTAAAGTGTTAATGTGGGATTTATATATTTAGACGAAAGTTTTCAGGAAAAGTTTCCACTTTATAATAGTGTACTTTAATCAACAAGAAATTAAGTAGGATAGAATCCTGACAAAATCATCTTTATCGAAGTTGTA
>ERZ835541.564-NODE-564-length-45090-cov-6.984146_pt1 | contig 45090 bp, 37 predicted proteins | sample MGYA00519945_ERZ835541 | MGnify/ENA primary metagenome ERZ835541 (study PRJEB31850, sample SAMEA3708780) | human gut metagenome | biome: human gut; feature: human-associated habitat; material: faeces | place: China | collected 2014 ...
TTATTTCTACGATAATCCAGAGAAAGGAAAACAGATCTATCTATATCTGAAAAAGAAAAAAGGCAGGGAAATCAGCACAAGACAAGCAGCAGTGTTGTTAAGTTCCATGACAATGGAGAAAATGAAGCCATTGCCAGATCAGAAAAAGATGATTGGAAATTATTATGAGATTTATGGATTTACACCAGAAGAAAAATTCCATGTAATCGCAGGAATCCACACTTTGCCAATGATCGCAGGGGATGAGAATGGAGACAGTTTTTCCATGGGAAAAGTAAGGGAAGGAAGTTTTGTGTCTATGATCTCGGATGGAATGGGAACAGGACAGGAAGCGAAAAAAGAAAGTAGGAAAATAATTGAAGTGATGGAAGAACTTCTAGGAGCAGGAATTAACGAAAGTCAAAGTATTCAGCTTTTAAGGTCCATGATGATCTTACAACCAGAAAAAGAAAAATATGCGACATTAGATTTTTTTCAGTTAGATTTATTTGCAGGAATCGGAACATTCTTTAAAATTGGAGCCTGCCCATGTCTTTTAAAGAGAAAAAACGACGTGGAGATCATTCAAGTAGATACGATACCAGTGAACCTCTTATTACATACCGAGAAAATTCCAATTTACCGCAAAAAGATGGAAAGTGAAGATATTTTAGTCATGTTAAGCGATGGAGCTTTCGACGGATTTTCGCAAAATGGTTTGGAGATGGCAGCACGATATTTGAAAGAAATGGATGTGGTACGTCCACAGGCGATCGCAGATGGATTATATGAGCAAATTACAACAAACAAAGAATTTGAAAAAAGAGATGATATTACGATCATGGTATTGGGAATCTGGGACAGGTATTGAAGGAATCTGCAAAGAATGATAAAGTAAATTACATGAATAAAGTAAAAGAACTTATCAAAGAAAAAAATTTAATACAAAATGGAGATCATATCATTATCGGTGTTTCTGGCGGTGCAGATTCTGTATATCTGTTACTTATTTTAAATGAATTAAGAGAATCAATGAATCTCACGATCACAGCAGTCCACATCAATCACATGATTCGAAGAGAAGCTGTGGATGATCAGAAGTTCGTGCAGGATCTTTGTGGACAACTTTCGATTCCGTGTAAAATATTTGAAATAGATGTAAAACAGATCGCCAAGCGTGAAAAGATGTCATTAGAAGAAGCAGGAAGAAAAGCGAGATATGATGCATTTGCGAAAACAATGAAAAAATATAATGCTGATAAGATTGCGATCGCACATCATCAAAATGATCAGGCAGAAACATTTTTATATCGAGTGGTGAGAGGAACTGGAATTTATGGGGCGGGTGCCATGAGAGAAAAAGATGGAAATCTGATCCGTCCGCTTTTATGTGTAAAAAAAGAAGAAATCGTAAAATATTTAAAAGAGGCTGGGCAGGCCTGGGTAGAAGATGCAAGCAATCAGGACGATGCATTTGCAAGAAATCAGATCCGAAATCAGGTAATTCCAAGACTTGAGATGATCAATGAGCAGGCGGTGGAGCATATAGGATGGCTGTGCGAAGATATCAAAGAAGTGACGACGTATCTGACAGATCAGATAGAAGATCAGGATCGGCAGAAGTGCCAACAGGTAAGAGGCAAATGCCAGGTTATAGTTCGTTCCAAACTGTGTCTGGAAATTCAGCTGTGCCAACGGCAGTGTATTCTGTCCTGTTCCTGACATGATGACAAGCGGTGTCATGACATCATTCCAGGTACCGAGTGCTGTCAGGATGGCTACTGTCGCATGCATAGGCTTCATCATAGGAAATACAACTCTCCAGTATGTTGTCCATGTGCTTGCGCCATCGATGTCTGCAGCCTCCTCAAGTGCCATAGGGATATTTTTCAAGTATCCACTATATAATAATACATTCATTGGCATGTAAAATACAAGATATAAAAGGATAACTCCTGCCCTGTTTCCAAGTCCCATCTGCGCAGTCTGCTTTACAAGAGGCATCATGAGAATTGAGAATGGCACAAACATACCGCTTACAATGTAAAGATATATGAAACGGAAGCTCTTTTTCCTTGCCATGCCTCGTCCGATAACATATCCTGCAATCGAATGGATAAGGATTGCGAGAACAATTGTCACAATAGTGATAAGTAAGCTGTTTCCAAGAGAATGCCAGAAATCAGTCACCTTCATAGCCTCTGTGAAGTTTGAAAAGCTCCACTTTGAAGGGAATGAAAGAGCTCCTGCGACATCATTTGTCATCTCACTCGGTTTCTTGAAGGCAATGATAACAGCCATATACAGCGGGAAAAATACGGTTAAGGTTCCCAATATTAAAACGATGGTAAGTACCCAGTTTGATTTTTGTTTTTTCATTATAACTGCTCCTCCTTCTTATTCATAACGCCCATCTGGAATAGTGAAATAGCCACAATTACAACAAAGAAAATTACTGCGTTTGCACTTTGGAAGCCAAACTGTCCTCCATCCATACCATTTCTGTAAATCAGGTATGAGATTGACTCAGTGCTCTGCGCCGGGCCGCCCTTTGTCAATGACATAATCTGGTCAAATACCATGAGGAAGTTCTTTGTGCTGAGCACCAGATTGATTGTAACAAATGGCATAACGAGTGGAAATGTAACCTTCCAGAACTGCTTCCATTTGCTTGCTCCGTCGAGCATGCTGGCTTCGTAAACATCCTCAGGCACTGTCTGCAGTCCGGATATATAAATGATGGTATTCATGGCAACCGCCTGCCATACCCCGACAATCAGCACACCAATCCATGCATATTTTTCACTCGCCAGAATACTGTTTTGTAAAAAACCGATGTTGAAGGTATTTCCTACTGCCGGCAGAATATATGTAAAAATAAAGCTGAAAATGTAACCAATAACCAGTCCGCCAAGGATATTCGGTACGAAATAAACACCTCTTAATGCACTCTTGCCGCGGATATTGCTGTTTAACGCAACTGCCATTACAAGGCTTAATACATTTACAAGTACAGTTCCTGCAATCGCATATTTAAAGGTAAACAGATAGCTCTTTCCGACTCTGGCGTCGGTAAACAGGTCTGTATAGTTTCTAAGTCCGACATAATCATATGAGCCGTAGCCCTTGTAGTTTGTAAAGCTGTAAATCACACCCTTTATCATCGGCAGTGTGTTGAATGCGAAAAATAAAACCACAACAGGTATCACAACTGCCCAGAATGTCTTGTCCCTATTTGACATTTTCTTTTTCATTTTGCATCCTCCTGTTCCTTCTGGTAATCCTGTACTTCACGAATCAGATCTCTGTTGTAACGCTTCCAGTCTGAATCGAATTTCTTTAAGAACTTCTCCTTTGCATTATCGCCTGTGTCAAGCAGATATGTCTGAATCATGGCATCCACGCTCATCTCGCTCGGATAATGGTGATCCTGATAATCTGACATACGGTTGTCCTTTATGTACTCCTGCATATCCTCAAGTGTATCAGGTATTGCAAAATCCCCATCCTTGCAGGCAATTCCGCCCTGGTCGTCCAGATATGTCTGAATTGTCTCATCGCTGTACAGATATTCAAGCACTTCGTATGCAGCTTCCTTATTTTTACATGCCTTCATCACTGAAAACTGTAAATCTATTCCTGAGTTTAACACATTGTCAGCCTCATTATCATTTGCCGGGAAAGTAAATGAGCCGATATTCATATCAGGATTGACTGACTTAATCTGAGGAATAGCATAGCTTCCTATCGTGTACATGGCAGCTTCGCCTCTGGCAAAGGCTGTACATGCGTCATTGTAGCTGTAAGCATATGGATTGTCCTCTGCATAATCAAGCAACGTGCGTACCTTGTCGGCAACCGGAGAATATGCCTCCTCAAATGTCGTATTTCCCATATTTACCTGATTGCAGGTGTCTGAATCACAAAGACCTACTGCAAGGGCATTCCACGGTGCCAGACAGGTCCATGTATCCTTAAATCCCAAATACAAAGGAAGTGTTCCGCTTTCCTTTATCTCATCGCACAGTGCTGTAAACTCGCTCCAGGTTGTAGGTACCTTCCAGCCGTTTTCCGCAAACATATCCTTGTTGTAAAGCACTCCAGCTGCGTTTGCCACGTAAGGAAGTGCATAGGTGCCGTCCTTTGGAATGAACTCAAGCTCCTTGTCCATATCCAGATATGCTTTTTTTACAGTATCCACTGCATCCAGATCCGAGATATCCTCAAACAAATCCGCATCCAGGAAATTTGAATAATTGATATCTCCACCGATTGCGATGATATCCGGATAATCCTCACGGATGAAGCGCGTCTTTAAAATAGTCATAGCCTCATTCGGAGATGAGATAGTCAGGTGAATATCATCGTGAGTCTCATTAAATTGCTTCTCAATCTTCTCGAAAGCCTTAACAGCCTCCGGCTTATATGAAACCACCTCGATCTCTGTTTTTCCGTCCGCCCGCTTTTCATTTCCACATCCGGTCAGTCCTGTCGTGCACATTCCGAGTGCCAGCACAACCGCCATAGCCTGACAAATCTTTCTTTTTGCCATATTTTTTCACTCCTTTTCTGTTTTATTTGCTCTTTTTCCTGATAAACAAATTATAACATACCCTAATGCATACAATAAATACCCTTATTTTTGTATTTTTATACCAATATGCTTAAAAATGTGCTATAATTGCATATAATGTCGCATAAGGGTATATTTATAGTATTAATCAATAAGGAGTGACTCACATGGACAAGCTATCCTTCAATATTTTTCCAAATGTAAATTTCATAGATTTGTGTATGTACCAGTTCGGCCACGAGCAGTGCGAACCGGGACACTCATTTGGTCCTGCCACAAGAAACCACTATCTATTCCACTATGTACTGTCCGGCACCGGCACTCTGATGGCCGATAATGCAAAGGGCATTACACAAACCTACAACATAAAAAGCGGGCAGGGCTTTCTGATTTTTCCCGGCCAGATAAATACCTATATCGCAGATGACAAGCTTCCCTGGGAATACATATGGATTGAGTTTGACGGTCTGCGCGTCAAGGAGGCTCTCACCACAACAGAGCTTACCCCAAATAATCCTGTATATCACACACACTCAAAGGATATCCGCGAAAAGCTTGTTGAGGAAATGCTCTACATCACAAGGCACCCCTCAGAATCACCATATCACCTGATTGGGCATATGTACCTTTTTCTGGATTACCTGATGCAGTCAGCCAAATCATCAAAACTCGTTCCAAGTGGGAAAATGAGTGATTTTTATATAAAAGAAGCGATGAATTATATCGAGCAGAATTTTCAGAATGATATCTCAATCGAAGATATTGCCAGAGTCTGCGGCATAAACCGAAGCTATCTGGGCAAAATTTTCAAAAATTCCGTCGGACATTCACCTCAGGAATTTCTCATGAATTATCGTATGATAAAGGCCACAGAGCTTTTAAAGCTGACCTCCTTATCCATCGCAGATGTTGGTTCTGCCGTTGGATATGAAAATCAGCTTCATTTCTCACGCGCCTTTAAAAATATCTACGGAGTGGCTCCGAGGGAGTGGAGGAACGAGCATAAATAAGCTCACTGTTCATCCTTCACAAATTCATTTACATTGTCAAGGGTCACCTTCTCATACGGCAGATAAACATACTTTTTATCCTCAAACTTTATGTTTTTCATGCTGCCCCCGGTGGCTGCCAGATAGGCAAGCGAAGCCATAGCCCTTGCCTGTCCCTCCTTGTCATTGTAGACTGTTGCCGCAAGCTTCGACTGCTGCACTGCTTCAAGCCCATCGTCTGTGCCGTCCACTCCAAAAAATGCAGGTACATTCGACTCCGTCACACCAAGCTTTTCGTATGCGTCTATCGCTCCGAGTGCCATTGCATCGTTGTTTGCAATAACCAGCTCTATGCTGTTTTTATACTGACCTATAAGCTGTGTCATACGGTTCTGCGCCTGAGCACGATTCCAGTTTGCTATCTGACAGCTCAGCTTTTCTATCTGAAGACCGTTATTCTTCATGCTCTCTGTCACACTCTCTGTCCTGACGATGGCATCCTGATGTCCCATCTCTCCCTCCAGGATGACGTACTGTATCCTGCCATCACCGTTTTTATCCACACCCGGATTATTCTTTATATAATCGGCAATGAGTTCCCCCTGCATCTGACCTGACTGCTTTGCCCTGGCCCCGACATAGTACAGCTTATCCCAGCGATTTAAATCCTCATCAACCGGCTCCCTGTTAAAGAAAATAATAGGGATGTCCTTCTCCATTGCAGCATTTATAATATGCGACAAATCTGTTCTGTCTGCCAGATTAATACACAGCACATTGCAGCCGTCCTCTATCATCTCCTGCACCTGGTCATCCTGTGCACGCTGTGAGCCTGCAGCATCCATGATTGTCATGCTGATATCGTATTTGTCTGTATCAAGACTTGCGCACTCCTTTTTGAAAGTTTCTATCAGCTCCCCGATAAATGTATCCTTCTGGTCATAGCATGTCACGCCTATATATATATGTTTTTTCTCGTCAACTCTTGTGTTGCTGCACGAGACAAATGACAATATCAGTGCAAAACACAGTATCATCATGGTATTTCTTATTCTGCTTCTCATTTATTGTTCCCCCACTACTGGCTGATTGCATACAAAAGCTTCTTGTTTTCTTCATCAAACAGATTTTTTCTGGTAAGAAGCTGGTAAGATACCGGCTTTTCCTCTACTGAATATTTTCTACTGCCACGCAGCATATCAACCAGCCCTACAACACTTTTGTATCCGGCAGCAAATTCATCAGGTGTGATAAGAGCCTCTGCCCAGCCCGAATCGAGATAATATATGGCTTCTGTTGAGTTTCCTATCCCATATACCAGTGCACCCTGCAGATTATTATCAGAGGCTTCCTTTGCCGCCTCAACCACACTTGCATCATCTATTGCAAGAACTATGTCAACCTTTCTCTGTGACTGCAGATTTATTTTCTCCCCGGTATCCGAAACACCTGATACAATCCACATCACAACACAGCCGCTCTCCGCGAGAGTATCCTTTATACCATCAATGCGTTTTTTACAGGCATCGGATTCAGTGTTTTCACAATAGATTCCTATTTTTTTACCTGAAAGTGTTCCGTTGTTGTCAGCAAGAAGCTTTTGTGCCAGTTTGGCACCCATGCTGTACTGGTCAAACTCCACTGTATTTAACGACTTAAAGCTCTCGCTTCCCGCCTGGTCTCCGACAACCATTATCGGTGTCTTTTTATTTATCCGGATAAGTGTATTAAGGCTTTTTTCTTCTGTCATTTTTTCTGCTGTCGGCTTGAAAACGACCGCATCAGCTTTTTTGTTTATCTCCTGCTTTATGACATCAATTTCATCTGACATGTTGTTCAGATTTTCCTTACTTATCATAACTACATCCACACCATACTCAGAGGCCGCCATTTTCATGCCATATTTAAACGCAGCACTGTGGCTTTCATCCACATCAGCCATCACAACTGCAATACGCTCCGGTTTCTCATTGAGCTTATTGTATGCGATAAAACCTATTCCTATCACAAGTAGTACTCCAAGCAGCAGCTCTGTTATGATGAAGTTTCTCTTATTCTTGCTCATATTTGTCCATTTATTTTTCACTGTCACTCTCACACCTCCCATGCAGCAAGGGAATTGTACTTGCTTCATACTATATGATGCTCCTCAAATTGAAGTCTGTTTTCCTCTGAATAGACAATTGCCGGGATTTTGATTGTCACAACTGTTCCCTCATCAAGCTCGCTTTCTATATGAAGGCCATAGCGCTCTCCAAACAGTATCTTTATCCTGTTATTTACATTGACAAGCCCCACTCCCGAGCCCTTCTTGTGAACCCTGTCCGTATTTGTCAGCAAAAACGGAATTTCATTCTCCGGAATGCCCATTCCGTTGTCTGATACCGTTATGATGATATCCTCTCCCACTTTTTGGCCTCCGACTACTATCTCTCCGAAATCGTCCAGCTCTCTGATTCCGTAATTTAGTGCGTTTTCCAAAATCGGCTGAAGCACCAGCTTCACCGCACAGTAGTCCATTATTTCCTCGTCTACCTCAAAGCTCACCTCAAATTTGTTCTTATAGCGCACCTTCTGAATATTCATGTAGCTTTTTGCGTGCAAAAGCTCATCTCGTACAGGTATTATGGTATGTCCCTTCGACAGACTGATACGGAAAAGCTTTGCAAGCTGCGTAATCATAAACGAGGCCTCCTCGTTTTTGCCTCCTTCAATCATCCATGTGATGGAGTCAAGAGTATTATACAAAAAGTGCGGATTAATCTGGCTTTGAAGCACATCAAGCTCGCTCTTTCGTCTCTCGTTCTGCTCCCATACGATCTTTTTCATGAGCTCATTGTTCTGCTTATATGAATTGCGGATAGAGTATCCCAGATGCCGTATCTCTGAGGAACCACCTACATAAATATCTGCTTCATTGCCATTCTCATACCTTTTCACAGAATCATCCAGCTTCATTATCGGCTTTGAAATACGTATAGATATCACTCTGTTTATCCACACAGACATCATAGCCATAATAATCATTATAACAAAAACAAACTGCTTCACATCCGCCATCTTATTGGTAAAGATGGAGTATGGCATCACACATACAAGCTTCCAGCCTGTGTAGCTGATTGTATCTACCATAATCTTACGATGCACTCCATTCAGATAATCATCATATATACTGTTTTGCGACTTTGCCGCAACCTCGCTGTTTTCCGGAACATCTCCATCAAACTGTATCTGATGCGGATGGTAAATCATATTGCCATTTGCATCACACAGATAATAATACTGTCCTTTTCCCGATGTATTTATCCTCTCAAGCATCCTTGATACACTCGAATAATCCATGTCCACAAGCAGCACACCCATCTGTGATTCTGAACCGGAGGTCAGCTCCACGGCACGGCTTGATGATATGACCAGATGATATCTCATGGAACCATCGTCAAACAGATTCTGCACATGAGGTGTTGAAAAATGTATATTCTCCATGCGCTCCATCGCTTCTATGAACCAGTCCTGTTTTGTCACATTCGGGTCCTCCTTCTGGGACACAACAGGCTCTGCAGCTATAAGGCTTCCATACTGATTATACAAGGCAATACTGCGCAGATATTCCTTGTTTGACTCATAGAGCAGGCTCATGCCATCGTGTATGCTGTCAGACTGCTTTAAAATATCATTCTCCTTTATTACATTATAATACGCCGCATCCGAAACCTGTCTCATATTGACCAGATAGCTTTCCACACTGTCTATTGTCTGGTCCATCACCTTATGATTGCTCTCTATTATACTGTCCTGCGATGCATCGGCAAATTTTATATACATCACCATAACTGTGACAAGCATTATTGCAAACGACAGCAGTGAGAATGAGAGCATTATTATGGATTGTATATTGCCTGATTTATACCTTATTCTTCTCATACTCTGTCCTGTACCTGGATGGGGAAACCCCATACTTTCTCTTAAAAACATAACTGAAATAGTTCGGATCCGCATAGCCTACATTCTGGGCTATGACATAGCTCTTGTCGTCTGTCTCCACAAGCATTCTGGCAGCCTTGTCCATTCTGTAATCAGTCAGATACTCCACAAACGAGCTGCCGGTTTCCTTCTTGAACAGACTTGAAAAATACGAGTTAGATACTCCTAATTCCTTACATGTATCGTCAAGTCCAAGGTCCACACTTCTGTAATTCCTGTGCACATAATCCTTTGCACTGTCTATGAGTGACTTCTTGGAGTTGTATCTGGCATCAGCCATATCATCGTGCAGCCTGCTTGAAAAATCCAAAAGCCACTGCTTGAGCACCACCGGCTCAAAATTGGAGAGCTCATTATAAAGCCTGCCTACACTTCCCGATATTTCCTGCGCATTTAGCTCATTATTGCTCATGAAGTGATATAACTCACTGATCAGCTCCATTACTGCCACATGGTAGTTCTCAAGTGACTGCTGCGACATAAAATTGTGCTGCATATACGCTTCAACAGCCTGTCCCACATCCTCTATCTTGCCGATACAAATCATTTTAAATAAATATGACAGCTCATTTCCCTCATCGCCATCCTTTGATATACGTCGCTGTGGCTCAACCTCTGTCATGTTTATTGCCCTGTTGCTGCCATAAAGCACCCTGTAGGATACTGCCTCCCTAGCACTCTGATAAGAGCTCACCAGCTCCTGTACATTTTCGCACACCTGTCCGATTCCGACCGTCACCTTTGCCCCCATTACATGATTTACATATTTGCAGAATCTGTCGCACTCATCTGTCAGCTCAGAGATATCCTCCTGCTGCACAAGCTGGGCTATCATGACCGTATCACCGAGATAGTTAAAAATCCTGCCATTCCAGCGCTCCTTTAAATCAGCCTGTGCCTGTCTCTCTACTGACACTGCAAGCAGTCTGATATCCATGCCCTGCGGCATCTGACTTGCGGAGGTATGTATGATAATACAGCAGTAATATGGTCCCTCAAGCACAATCTTATAGTCACGCATGTACCTGCCCAGCTCATTTTCCGGTATGCGTCCCTCGATAAGTGTCGTGTAAAAATTTGACTGCAAAACAGGCAGCGATGCTGCATAATACTGCTTCAATATGTCTGTGTTTTTCTTCTCATTCAGCTCATCATCCAGCTTTGTCTTAAGCTTTTTGAATACCTCTGTAATCTCAGCAAGATTAAGCGGCTTTAAAATATACTCCTCTATCTCGAGATGCACAGCCTCCCTCGCATACTCAAAATCGTCGAAGCCTGTGAAAAGCAAGAGCTTCGTCGCAGGAAACCTCTGCCTTATGTTACTGCACAGCTCAAGTCCGTCCATGTAAGGCATCCGTATGTCAGTCATCACAACATCAGGCTGCATATCCTCCATCATCTCAAGTGCCTTGAAGCCATTGCCCGCATGTCCTACCACATGAAAACCAATCTGCTCCCAGGATACCTTTCTCTCGATTACCTCTATTACATCCTCTTCGTCATCAACCAGTAATAATGTATACATTTTATGTCTTCTCCCTGCTATACCTGGTAACTATTCTGAATAGTTACTCTGTTTATACTATATTATAACATACCTGATATATTGTTTTGTAGCTTTACATAAACAAAAGTGTAACTGTTAAAGCAAAAAGCAGAGATGCCACCCTGACATCTCTGCTGATCATTTTGGAAGTATGAAAAAGAAATTTTCTTGCGATATTATTTCTTCTGAACGTATTTCAGACAGTCAAGTGTAACTGCTACAAGAATGATAATTCCTGAGAATACGAACTGAAGGTTTGTATCAATACCAAGGATTGTAAGAGAGTATGTGAGTGCTGTGAAGATACATACACCAGTTACAACACCTGATATCTTACCGATACCACCTGTGAATGATACACCACCAACTACACAGGCTGCGATTGCGTCCATGTCCCAGCCCTGTCCATAAGCTGCTGAGCCTGAACCAACCATTCTTGCACACTCAAGCCATGAGCCAAATCCATAAAGGATACCAGCCATAACGAATGCGCCGAGAGTTACTGCAAATACTGAGATACCTGAAACTGCTGCTGCCTCCGGATTACCACCGACTGCGTAGAGATTTTTACCAAATGTTGTCTTGTTCCAGATAAACCATACAATAGCTATAGCTGCTATTGCCCAGAGGATGATGGTTGGGAAACCATTCAACTTTGGAATAATCATGTTAGGGATGACCGGCTCAATTGCACCGAATGAAACACCCTTTGTAGCATATGTTACGATACCGAAGATAACAAGCATGTTTGCCATGGTTGAAATAAACGGATGCATCTTAAACTTCGCTGTAAAAAATCCTGCAATACTTGTGAAGAATGTACAAAGCACGATACATGCAAGTAATGCGATAACCACTCTTGCACCTGTTGGTACTCCTGTAAAGTCAAATATATGACCGAATACAGAACCTGTATTGATACCCTGATGCATGATGATTGTGGCTGTTGTCATACCCATACCAACCATTCGTCCAACAGAAAGATCTGTTCCTGTTAAGAGGATAAGTCCTGCAACACCAAGTGCTAAGAACATTCTTGGTGAAGCCTGCTGAAGAATATTCAGTATGTTGTTGTATGTCAGAAGAGGTGTGCCCTTCTTTATCGGTGTTATGACACAAAGCGCTATGAATATAAGTATAATTGCAATATAGAGACCATTCTGTAACAGGAAGTTTCTTCTATTGAATGTATACTTGTAATTCTCCCATTTTTGTGCCCTTGTCTCCATAAATGTGAACTTTGAAAGACGTAACATATCAATCAGATGATACTTGTAGCTGTATGCCTCATGCTTTCTGTCCTTGATTCTCTGATACTCTTTCTCAAGCTCAAGCTTCTCATTGGAAATACGATTCTTGTGTACGTAATTTTCTTCCTTTATCTCAGTTCTGTCTGAGGTCTTTGCCAGAGCAGCCTTATGCTTTTTATCAAGCTCTGCCATTCTCTCATTATGAGCAGCAAGTGCCTCTGCCTTTTCTGCCTCACAGCTTGCTTTAACAGCATTGTAATACTTTGAGTCAAAGTTTTCCTTTAAGTAGCTTTCAGCCTTGGCGATGAGCTTAGAAATCTCATCCTTGTTCTTTGCCTCAACAGCCTTTGCCTTTGCAAGCTCTTTCTCACATGCTGCTATTTCCGACTCCTTCTCACCCTTTGAAAGAGTCTTATCTCTCTTGATGCCTGCTATTGCTGACTGACACTCTACAACCTTTGTAGTTCCGTCTTTTCTGAGTGCATCAATTTCTTTTTGTATTCCACCAACATATTCGTCGATAGGCTGGCGCAGAGTGCGCTCCTGCTCAGCCGTTAAAATCTTACTATTAGCCATATCTGTCTTCTCCCTTTATTATAGGTACTTTGCACTGAGTCTCAGCAGTTCTTCCTGATTGGTTTCCTTTGTATTGACAATTCCTGAGAGCCGTCCGTTTGACATGACTCCGATACGATTTGTTATACCAAGGATCTCAGGCATCTCAGATGAAACTACAATGACTGTCTTACCCTGCTTTGCCATATTGATTATCAGCTCGTAAATCTCATATTTGGCACCTACATCAATACCTCTTGTAGGCTCATCCATCATGAATACCTGTGGTCCTCTTTCAAGCCATTTACCAAAGATAACCTTCTGCTGGTTTCCTCCTGAGAGAGCTGAAATCATATCCTCCGGTCCCATACACTTTGTGTGCATAATCTTTATCTCATCAGAGGTGGCCTTTGTCATCTTGCTGTCTGAAAGTGCCGGTCCCTTCTTATAGGAACCGAGATTTGCGATTGTCGTGTTAAAGGTGAGGTTTCCCTTAAGGAAAAGTCCATTTGCTTTTCTTTCCTCTGTGATAAGTGCGAAGCCATAATCCATAGCCTCCTTGGCACAGGTGAAATTCATAAGCTGATTCTTAAAATATACTCGTCCTGCTGCTCTTGTCCTGATTCCAAAAATCGTCTCAAGAAGCTCTGTACGACCTGCTCCAACAAGTCCGTATAGTCCAAATATCTCCCCTTCATGCACATCAAATGTGATGTCCTGCAGATGTGGCTCGTACTTTGTCGAAAGATGCTGTATTGACAAGATTACATCCTTTGGTTTGTTGTCTACCGGAGGGAATCTGTTCTCCAGTACTCGTCCAACCATCGCTGCAATCAGTTCATTCATATTTGTTTCTTTTGTGCTCTTTGTCATGACCAGATTTCCATCTCTAAGAACCGAAATCTCATCACATATCTCAAAAATCTCATCCATCTTGTGAGAAATATAGATAAGTGAAATACCCTGGTCACGAAGCATCCTCATCATCTGGAACAGCTTTTCAACCTCCTGTACCGTAAGTGATGATGTAGGCTCATCCAATACTATAACCTTTGAGTTGTATGATATTGCCTTTGCAATCTCACACATCTGTCGCTGTGATACTGACATATTCTTCATCGGCTGCTCGAGATTAACTGTCATTCCCAGCTTTCTGAATAATTCAGACGCTTCTTTTTTCATGCGTCCTTCATCAATCATACCAAATGAATTGACCGGATATCTTCCGAGAAACAGATTGTCTACAACATTTCTCTCAAGACACTGGTTCAACTCCTGATGCACCATCGCTATACCATTTTCCAGTGCATCCTTCGGACCTGAAAAGCTTACCTCTTTTCCGTCCAGATATATAGTTCCCTCGTCCTTCTGGTATGTACCAAAAAGACATTTCATCATTGTCGACTTACCGGCTCCGTTCTCCCCCATGAGACCCATTACAGTACCTTTTTTCACATCAAGATTGATGTGGTCAAGAACCCTGTTTCGTCCAAATGACTTGCTCATGCCACGAATCGATAAGATGTTTTCATTATTCTTATCGCCCATACTTCCTGCTCCTAACTCTATATTTGCTGTCTTCTGTATACACTTTATTTTGGGGAGAGATTTTTCCCTCCCCAACTAAGTGCTTTAAATACTTTTACTGGTTCAAAAGAGCTGTATAAGAAGCTGCATTATCTGTCTTAACCATGTTGATTGCGAATGCATCGTACTGGCTTGGATTTCCAAGTCTGTTTGTGATATTAGACTCTGTCTGTCCATCACCACCGATGTACTCAACATCAAGATTTAAGAGATCATCATACTTCTGTAAGAGTGGCTGATATGTAGAGCTTAAGAAGTTATCTGAAGCATTGTAGATATTCAGCCATACCTTCTTTGTAGGGTGCTTTGCTGAATCAAGCTGTGTTGAAACAGGTGCCCATACAACTGTTGAATCTGTGAAATCCTTGTAGTTATCTGCTGTAACTGCTACGTTTAATGCGTAGTAAGATCTCTCATCATCCTTGTAAACATATACATCATCGCTTAATACGTTTCCTGCATCATCCTCTGTGCCGATACCTGTATCAATATCTACACCATCGAGTGCGTTTCTAAGTACACGAAGTGTGAGGTAAGCCTGAACGTCAGCATGCTGGCTGATTGTTCCGCCATAGCCCTCTGCGATAGCTGCTACTGCATCGCTGTTGGCATCGTATCCGAATGTAGGAACCTTGTTGTCCTTTGACCATGCATTGAACATTGACATTCCCATTCCATCGTTGTTAGAAACAACTACGTCGATTGACTCGCCAAATGATGATGACCATGTTCCGATTGCGTTTCCGGCTGTAGCTGCATCCCATGTAGCTCCTGCTGAGTTCTTCATCTCCTGTGAAGCAAGCTCTCTTACTACATAGTCTTTGCCGTTTACAGTAATCTTGCCGTCCTGAACCTCAGCTGCTTTTCCGTCTGAGTTTGTTCCTGCCGGAGCACTGTCAATCTCGCCGCTCTTGTCTACGCCTGTTCCAAGAGCCTTACGAACACCTCTTGTTCTTGCAATTGAATCGTTATGTCCGATATCACCGATTGCAAGTACATATCCGATAACGCCATCCCCATTTCTGTCGATCGTATCGATATTCTTCTCGATATACTCTTTTACCATTTCTCCCTGAAGTTCAGCTCCCTGATTAGCATCGAAACCTACATAATAGGTATCCTTGTTGTAGTTGAGTGCTGTTGTGTCAAGCTCTCCTGTTGAGCTGTTTGATGGCTGACGATTGTACCACACAAGTGGCTTGTCCTTGTTTGCAACATCAGATGTCGATGTGCTGCTTCCCCCTTTCTGTGTATCAGAAGAACCCCCATCTGATCCACAAGCGGCCATTGACGCTGCCATAGCAGCTACCATCATGATTGCAACAAATTTTTTCTTCATATATTTTTGTCCCCCTTTGTTTTGTTGGTAAGGCTAGTATACAAAAATATTTCGGGAATCACTATAGAATATTTTTCGATAAACATTAAAAATTTTACTGTTTTTCGTCATGTGGACGAAAATTTTCTAGTTTTTGTTTTTTAGCTACGTCATATTGTTTAACTTCAAAAAACGGCCAATCCAAAGTTCTACTTTAGATTAGCCGTTATATTCTTCATATTCTACGATATCTACGCTTTAACGCTCTGGTCCTTTATAAAACAATGATAGGTTATCAGATACAGCAGTATGCCTATCGCAGCAGAAATTGCAAGCCATACCGGTACAAACACCCATATATCCGCATGAAATAAGGCAGGCACACTTATATTATCGGGTGACTTAAGTAAAACTATCATCCAAAATGTCCATAATACCCAGAAAGCAATTCTGCCAAACCGCTGCACTGCAGCGCCCACAAATACAGCCAAAAATGCCAATAAAACCGCCAGAGATATAGTCACTACCAATGCCCTTCCCGAAAATACCTGTGAGTAAGCATCCACAAATCTGACTCTTAGTAACTTACTGACCAGATTTTTGCTTACAACGCGATCCACAGCACCAAGAATTGCAATAATTGACAGCGCAAGCATATTTTTTATAACTTTAAAAATAACATATGATGAAAGAAAGTTCTTCCTGGTCACTCCCATCTGCAGACAGAGAGTGAAGTGCTGTCCAAATGTAAAGCCTTCAAATATTATATCAAAAATCACATATGCACTCAGCGCCATCATCATTCCAAGCTGCACAGTTTCATCGTCCCCCATTGACACAAAGAAGCCCAATACCATGCCCGCGATTATTGCTATAGCAACTGCTATCATCATTATCGCTGTCTCTTTCCTTTTTATATACATGAAGTTTTTTATTGTCTTTCTCATAATGCCCTCCTCTGTCTATACCCTTACTTCAAGCCTTCTTGTGCTTCTTTCTGTACAAGCCGCCATCCATGCATAGTATACGACTGCGAATATCATTACCGGAATATTTAAGCTGTTACTTTCAGCTATATAGTTAAATACCATCCATGCAACAGCCACCACAACGGAAATGATTGAAACAATTATATATAAAACCATATATTTATCTTTATTCATACTCTCGGCGATTGCCTGTCCGGTTGCTGCACATATAATTATAATAAAAATATAAGCTGGAATATTTTTTTCACCGGTATAAGCTGCTATAAGCATCTGAAATCCACTAAAGATAGCTATCATGGCAATGTCCGATATGATATATCCAATAAATGCATTTTTTCTTGTGGTCCCAAAAGCAATTGTAAGCGAAATTCCCCCTGTCTTCCTATTAATCTCAAAGCCAACCAATATTGCTGCTAAAAACCAGATACCGGCCATACACCCCTTATCATCGATAACACTTCCGCCCATTAAAAAATTAAAAGTCAGAAAATAAACTATTAAGGCGAATACCGCCGATAATACACTTTTTAATGTCATCTTTTCCCAGAATATTATGCTGTTTTTCATCGTCAGCCCTCCTCACATATGGCAACAAACAGGTTTTGAAGTGTCATTGGCTGTACTGACAATTTCTCCGTGGCTGTTAAACATTTGTTTTTTGCTGTGAGAATTGATATACCCTTGCTTCGTCCTAAGTTTTGTATATCAAGCACTTCGATATCAGGGTTTTGTGTAAGCATTTTATCCACATCTTCCTTATTTCCGCTTATGTGATATGCCCGCTCCAAAAGCTCTGCTGTGTTTTCTTTTAAGGCAATTTTTTGATTATTTACGATGATTACCTCCTCGAAAATATCTGATGCTTCATCAATGATATGTGTAGAAATGACAAAGGTTCTGCCACTTTGCGTATACTCCTCTATTAAAAGCCTGTAAAAATCATTGCGTGCCACCACATCAAGACCTGCTGCCGGTTCATCCAAAAATGTGAATTTTGCCTTGCTCGCAAGTGCCACAACTATTGTAACCATTGACATCATTCCCTTTGAGAGCTTATTTATACTCTGATTTTTATCCAGGTCAAAGCGTGCCAGCAGCTCATTTGCGTAATCATTATCCCAATTCTTTAAAAAACACTGCGCATATTTCAAATATTCCTTTACCTTTAAGTTGTTTGCTCCGCTCATTGTATTAGCAGAAAATTCTCTCGAAAAAAATATATCAGAGAGAGCTTTCTCATTTTCCCAGATTTGCTCCCCATCGAGGGTAACATCTCCTGAACTAGCCGGATTTTGCGCCGAAATGATGGAAAGCAGTGTTGTCTTGCCGGCGCCATTTCGTCCTATCAGACCATAAATCTTTCCCTCCTCTATTGTGAGATTTACATTGTCCAAAACCTTCTTTTGCCTGTAATTTTTACATAAATCAGTGCATTTTATTGTTCCCATATTATTCTCCTTTAATCTTCAAAATTCTTCTCGATTCCTGCTATTAATTCAGCCTTTGTAATACCAAGTGTCTTTGCCTCATTCACAATCTCACTGACATAATTCTCATAAAACTGGGCTTTCCGCTTTGTCCTTATTACTTCCTTTGCTCCGTCACTCACAAACATTCCAATCCCTCTTTTCTTATACAAAATTCCTGCATCCACAAGTATATTTATGCCCTTTGCCGCTGTAGCCGGATTTATTGCATACAGCTTTGCAAGCTCATTTGTGCTCGGCACGCGCTCATCCTCCAAAAGCACATCCCTCAGTATGTCGTTTTCTATCATTTCGCTTATCTGAATATAGATTGATTTCTCCTGATTCAGAATTTCGTTCACATGCTCCGCCTCCTCTCTATGCTATGCTTGTTGTACTTTTTATTTTCGTAACTATACAGAACCACCACACTAATTCGCAAAAGCGCACGATACTTGTGCTTTATCTACACTCTGTTTAGCATCGCTGCTACGCAGCTAATTTCGCTCATATTTGCGGTATGGTTATATGGTTAATTACTCAAGTAACCAACCTATGGACTTATAATAAACGATATAAACAATATTGTCAACAGTATTTTTCTCCATATAAAAAAGACCATACACTCAGTTGTTTTCTGAATGTATGGTCTTTTAATTCATCTTATTCCCAACAGCACTATGGTAATTCAAATGTCACCCTCTCCCCTGTACCAGGATGGTCAAAAACAATCTTGTAGGAGCAAAGTGCAAGCTGTTCCCTTACACCGCCACCGGTGCGTCCTGATTTGCTTCCCGTTCCTGAGTTATTTGAGACAGGCTTCCCATACTTGGTATCCCCAATCAGAGGATAGCCGATATTTGCAAGCTGTAAACGTATCTGATGATGCCTTCCAGTGAGAAGCTTTATGTCAAATTCTGTTTTAATGCATTCATTTTGGGAGCTGTCCCTATCCGGCGTCACTGATATCACCCTGTACTGAAGCACTGCTTTTTTTGCCAGCTTATCTTTTTCGCTTGTAATTTTTGATGTATTGGTACGCTTGTCGAATGAGATATAATCTGTAAGGGTATGCCATGCCGGGTCATGATTATCTTCTTTTTTATCGTCCCCCGGCACCTTACTCGCATAGGCAGACTTGTCTTGAAATGACTCTTCTTCATCTTCCACTGCTGCTCCTGACACTCCCTGTCCTCTGCTTGCCGCACGATAATATTTCTCGGTTGTATGCTCCTTTATTTGTCTGCTTAAAGAAGCCGCAGCTTTCTGATTCTTGGCAAATACCATCACTCCCTCTACCGGCTGGTCGAGTCTGTGCACTATGCCGACATAAGGCGGCTCATTTTTAGCCGCCCTATAATTTCTTATGAAGCTCTCCATATCCTGCTGCCCTATACGCCTGGTCTGTGTAGCAATTCCCGCCGGCTTGTAGCAGATGATTATGTCGTTGTCTTCGTAAATGATATCTGGTTTTCCCATGTTGTAACTCCCGCAAATTGTTATTGTAAATTTTAACTGTTCAGCACATTTACAGTTGCGATACGCAAGCATATCCGTTTATTTGCCCGACTGTTCCTTTATGAGAGACATAAATGCCTCCTCCTCGACAGGCTTGGAGTATGCATAACCCTGATAATACATAGGTCCAAACTGCTTTAGATACTCCGCCATCTCATGAGTCTCAATACCCTCTATACACGAACGCATCCTGATACGTCCTGTGAAAACAAGAATGGACTCGACAATCGCCTGCTTTAATTCATCTTCCATGACATCCTTCGTAAATGAGCGGTCTATCTTTATCTCGCCCACCGGAAGCTCCAGCGCCAGACTCAGTGATGCCGAGCCTGTTCCGTAATCATCTAACGCTATCTGTATGCCATGCTCCTTGAAAAAGGATATCTCCCTCTTTAGGAAATCGTGGTCTAAATCCTTACATCTTTCGGTAAGCTCTATCCAAAGATCCTCTTTTGGGAAATCAAGTCTTTCAACCATATTGAGTACATCTGTGCGGAATGCAGTATTTTCAAGCTGTGTGGCCGCTATATTTACATTTATGAAGAAGCCAGGTATGAACTTTTTGAATCTCTTTGCCGCTACAAGTGCGGTCTCAATAATCCAGTTTCCTAATATGTAAATACAAGGATCCTCCTCGAGCCATGGAATAAATGAATCCGGTGGCACAAATCCGTACTTCTCATTTTTCCACCTGATAAGAGCCTCAGCTCCGACTATCCTTCCGTCTGTAGCGCTGACTATCGGCTGATAGCACAGGAAAAAGCCCTTACAGCCGTCTATAACGCTCTTATGGATTTCTGCAATCTGCTCCATATTTTTCATATTGTCATGAATTATGGTACTGTCAAAAAATACAAGGTCTCCGTGCTTTTCATGCTTTGATATGCTGAGTGCATATGTGGCGCTGTTTAGCAGATTATACGGTGTTCCGGAGTAGTTTTTTGCTGTCACTGCTCCACCTGCCAGCCTAAGCTGAACCATTCCATCGCCAAGCTTCACCCCGGCCTCAGCTACTTTTTTCACCTTAAGATACAGCTCACTGATCTCATCATGCTCTGCGTATGGCTTGATGAATGCAAACTTTGTTCCATCCATTCTGAATACGTAAAGGTCTCCGCTCACTACCTTTAAAAGCTCATCGCCATAATTCTTCAATACCTCATTGCCCAGCTCATATCCGTAGGTATCATTGATGTGTCCATACTTTGTTATTCCGATGATAAGCACTGCTGCCGACTCATATCTGAAAATATAGTCATTCAGGCAGCTTCCAAGCATCTTCATATTCCAGAGGTTGGTAACAGAATCAACCGAATCCGATATGCCATGATTCAGTATTGAGCCTGCAAAAATATCAGGACTTCCATCCACACCCTTTATTATACGGCCGTGACCTGTACAGCTCACAAACACTCCGTCCTCATCCCTTACACGGTAGGTGAGATGAAATGCATCCTTTTTCCCCGAATATACCGCATCCACTTCCTTTTGGTACATCATCAAATCATCCGGATGTATTTTATTTTTCCATCTGTCCTCTGTGTTTAAGTCATATTCACTGTCAATTCCCATAAAACCAAATGCATTTTTGGACCATCTGGTCACATTGGTCTGCATATTTGTGACAAACATATATATTCTTTGCGATGCCTCTGATAACACCGGAAAAAGCTTCTCATCAAGGCCCTCCAGGTCAAGCTCATCAGAACTTTCATGACGCACCTCGGCTTTCGATAACAGCATATCTGTCGCGTCAAACAATTCTTTCTGAAGCTCATTTTCCGGCCTGCCTTTTCCCTCTTTTAAGGTTCGTGCGTTCTCAAGTGCCATATGTGCCTCAGCTATCCATGCCGGCATACTCTGACCTGTGTATTTTGCCACTCCGATTGTGACAGTCACCGGTACCTTAAGCTGCATATTTTTCGCAGACTCAGTAACATGCTCTTCTATCTTTTTTCGAATGAGCTGCATCATATTCCCGCTTGTCGTATCAAAGACGATTACAAACTCATCTGCATCAAATCTGGCTATATAGAAATCATACTCTGCCGCAAGCTCCTTCAATGCAAAGGCTGTCGCCACAAGCGCTCTATCTCCTTCGAGCGGACTGTATTCCTTATTTATCGATTTTAAATCATCAACATCTATCACATAAAGATATATCTTACTGTAACCGGTCGTTCCCCTTACCTTTGCACTGATATATTTATCAAAAGCGCTCCTGTTGTTGATGCCGGTCAGCGAATCCATAGAAATCAGTGATTTCTGGCTGTTACTGTACACAAGCATATAGCTAAGTGTCACCCCACATACAAACGAAGGCAGCATCGGTGTAAAATACTGGACAAATAACATAATAACAGGCAGCACTGCAAACGAAGCCATGCGCCTGTATTTGTCGCGGTTCACATAATTTTCCGGCAGAAATGACTTGTAAAATGCCCTGATGCAGCTATATATAGCCGGTATAAATGCTATAACAGCTTCTGTAATCATCTCATTCCTGAAGCTTGTCCACTTCAGATACATGACCGTAATCATCATGATACATATGGCTGCCTGCGCTGCTGTGCGCACTATTCTTCCTGATTTAAGCCGGATAAATACAGATTGCTGCTCTGCCTCACAACACAAAAACCAGTGATGGGACAGCAACGCTATCAATATAAAGTAAATAACCGTAAATATATCAAGCACCAGCTTTTGTGGCTCCCACAGACCATAGACTATGATAGCTATAATATAATCCACCACAACCGCTGCCGCTGTAAGCATTCCTACTGCCAGAAATTGATTGTTGCTGTATGTTTTATCATCAGATTTCATAAATCTGAAACATATGACTCCCAGTATCAGCAGACACATAAAGCTCATCTGCCCATACAGGGTTCCTATTACTATACTGCTCATTATACACTCCTCGTTCTGCCTTATCTTTCTCCCGGTACAGCTATTCACAACAAGAAAATCTGCTGCTTACATGCAAGCATGTCACATCAGCTTTTTGTTCTCAGTGGTTCAGAATAGTTACTTATTATATTTTATCAACTTAATGAGTTGTTAGCAATGGTATTTAAAAACTAATTCTGACAATTTAATATTCTTTTTGCACATTCTATCTGTTCCTTTGTCGGAGGTTCCACCCCCTCAAGCTGATACGGTATACCAAGCTCCTTCCACTTAAATACGCCAAGTGTGTGGTACGGCAGCACCTCAACCCTGTCCACCGTTTTAAGTGTGTCGATAAACTCTCTAAGCTGATTTAAATATCTCTCATCCGTGGTGATTCCAGGCACAAGCACATGACGTATCCACATTTTTTTACCGTTTTTTGAGAGATATTGTGCCATATCAAGGATATTCTTATTTGTCTGTCCCGTAAGCTTTTTGTGCTCCTCGTCATCTATATGCTTGATGTCCAGCATGAAGAGATCTGTATATTTCATCAGCTCATTAAATTTGCCGAAAAACGGTTCTTCCACGGTAAACGGATTTCCTGATGTGTCAAGGCATGTGTTTACACCTTTTTCCTTTGCAAGCTTAAATAGCTCTGTGACAAAGTCTATCTGCAAAAGTGCTTCACCTCCGCTTAGTGTGATGCCGCCTGTTTGCTTCCAGTACGCTTTATAGCGCATGGCGGTCTTTAGCACCTCCTGCGGTGTCATCAGCTTTGCACCGTCATTTTCGCCGCATTTGGCCCATGTATCCGGATTGTGGCAGTATTTACAGCGCATATTGCAGCCCTTCAAAAATACTATATATCTCACTCCCGGGCCGTCGGCTGAGCCGAAGCTTTCTACCGAGTGTACTCTTCCTAGTGTTTCTCCCATGTTTTACCTCCTTCAGGTTATTGCTGCTACTTTTATTTTATGGTACGGAATTTTCGGCAACCCGCCGACCGGGACTTAGCAATGCTCAGGTTCTTCGGGCTAAGAGGCTGTATGAATTATGATTTAGGTTTTCTATGCTTGACGCGACCGGCTTTTACGCGCCTTCCGAAAATTCCTTACGCTGTGGTGTTATTTAGAAAATCAGAATATGCAGGCACTTGGCCTGCACATTCTGGAATGTTGGATATTTTTTTATATTACATTCTCTCGTGGCATGTACGTGAGATTACATCGAGCTGCTGCTCTCTTGTGAGGTCGATGAACTTAACTGCGTATCCTGATACTCGGATTGTGAAGTTTGCGTACTCCTCCTTCTCAGGATGCTCCATTGCATCGATGAGCTTCTCTTTACCGAATACGTTTACATTGAGGTGATGTGCACCCTGATCGAAGTATCCGTCCATTACGTTTACAAGGTTGTCGATTCTCTCTCCCTCGTTGTTTCCGAGTGCTCCCGGGTTGATGGTCTGTGTATTTGAGATTCCATCAAGTGCCCACTCATATGGAAGCTTTGTGAGTGAGTTTAAGGATGCGAGAAGTCCGTTCTGCTCTGCGCCGTATGATGGGTTTGCTCCCGGTGAAAGTGGCTCTCCGGCTTTACGTCCGTCAGGCATTGCTCCTGTAGCTTTTCCGTATACTACGTTTGATGTAATTGTAAGGATTGATGTTGTAGGCTCTGAATCACGGTATGTGTGATGCTTCTTTAACTTGTCCATGAATGTCTTAAGAAGCCATACACCGATTTCGTCCGCACGGTCATCATCGTTTCCGTATTTAGGGAACTCTCCCTCAATTTCGAAATCCTTTGCCAGTCCGCTCTCGTCACGTACTACTTTAACCTTTGCATATTTGATTGCTGAAAGAGAATCGATTACGTGTGAGAATCCTGCGATTCCTGTTGCAAATGTTCTCTTTAAGTCTGTATCCATGAGTGCAAGCTCTGCTGCCTCATAGTAGTATTTGTCATGCATGTACTGGATAAGGTTTAATGTATTTACATAGATGTCTACTAACCAGTCCATCATCTTGTCGTATTTCGCCATTACCTCGTCATAGTCAAGGTACTCTGCTGTGATAGGTGCGTAGTTTGGCCCTACCTGCTCACCTGATTTCTCATCAACACCACCGTTGATAGCGTAAAGGAGACATTTTGCAAGGTTTGCACGTGCTCCGAAGAACTGCATCTCTTTACCTGTCTGTGTTGCAGATACACAGCAGCAGATTGCATAATCATCGCCCCATACCGGCTTCATTGCGTCATCGTTCTCATACTGGATTGAGCTTGTCTCAATTGAGATGCGGGCTGCATAATCCTTGAAGGTCTGAGGAAGCTTTGATGAGTAGAATACTGTGAGGTTTGGCTCCGGTGCAGGTCCCATGTTCTCTAATGTATGGAGGAAACGGAAGTCTGTCTTTGTAACCATTGAACGTCCGTCCACACCTGTTCCTGCCACGTCAAGTGTTGCCCATACAGGATCACCTGAGAATAACTGGTTGTATGAAGGGATACGTGCAAATTTAACCATACGAAGCTTCATTGTAAAATGGTCGATGAGCTCCTGTGCTTCCTGCTCTGTGAGGATGCCCTTGTCCATATCTCTCTTGATATAGATGTCAAGGAATGTAGATACACGTCCTACTGACATTGCTGCACCATTCTGTGTCTTGATTGCTGCAAGGTATCCGAAGTATAACCACTGAACTGCCTCTTTTGCGTTTGTTGCAGGTCTTGAAATATCGTATCCGTAAATCTCTGCAAGCTTCTTCATATCCTCAAGACATTTAATCTGCTCTGCGATTTCCTCTCTTAAACGGATAACATCATCTGTCATCTGTCCACAGCCACAGTTTGCCTTATCCTTCTTTTTCTCCTCGATGAGGTAATCAAGTCCGTATAATGCTACACGACGATAATCACCTACGATACGTCCACGGCCGTATGTGTCAGGAAGTCCTGTAAGGATCTTTGCATGACGAACCTTCATCATCTCTGGTGTGTATGCATCGAATACCGCTGTGTTGTGTGTCTTATGATATTTTGTGAAAATCTCCTTGAGCTTGTCGCTTACATTATAACCATATGTCTCAGCAGCCTGTACCGCCATCTTAATTCCACCGTAAGGCATGAATGCTCTCTTTAACGGCTTGTCTGTCTGAAGACCTACAATCTGCTCGAGGTCCTTTAATGCCTCATCTATATATCCAGGGCCATAAGCTGTGATTCCTGTTACAACCTCTGTCTCCATGTCAAGCACACCGCCCTTGGCACGCTCTTCTTTCTGTAATTTCTGGAGTGCATCCCACAGCTTGTTTGTAGCATCTGTCGGATCAGCTAAAAAGCTCTCGTCTCCGTCATATGGAGTGTAGTTGTCCTGAATGAACTGGCGAACGTTGATTTCCTCTTTCCAAAGACGTCCTTCAAATCCATCCCACTCTTTCATTTCTATCATTGTAATATCCTCCTTAAAATGTGTGAATGTTACTTCGTTTGATTAGTTTTGTTTAACTGTGGTTAGTATATACTTACTACAGTATTTTTGTCAATATCCCTGTTGTTTCTTTTGAGATACATTCCCTGGTTATTTATACGACTATGGCTGATTTTATAATCAAAAAGAGCCAACTGTCCGGGTTTATCGCCCAGACGGTCGGCTCTTATTTGTTATATTTCATGTGGTTATTCCACTTATCCGTCAGTCATATAACACGTTCATAGTAGACTATTTTTCTCAATAAAGCAATAGTGTTTTAGAACTATTTTTATTCTTTTCTATTCTGCACGGACCGCCCAGCGCATCTTCGTTGACCTGGCACGTCCGTTCTGAGCACATTCCTGTGCTGATGGACGAATCACATCCTTGGAATAGTCGCTGTATATTCCTGCTTTATATCCTGCCTTGAGTGCCTTTTTGACCAGCTTGTCCTCTCCTGAATGGAAGGTAAGGATGGCAGCTCTTCCGCCGGGCTTTAATGCTCCCGGAAGCTTTTCCATAAACTCATATAGCACCTCAAACTCATGGTTTACGTCTATGCGGAGCGCCTGGAATGTGCGCTGACAGGTCTTTTTGATGATATCCTTCTTATCCTTTTCAGGCAGAAAATCAAGTGTCTGTTCTATAATGTGACGAAGCTTTGTGGTCGTATCTATGCGGTTGCCCTTCCTGATCTCGTCTGTGATTGCCTTTGCAAGCTCCTCGCAATACGGCTCATCTGAGTTCTCATAGAGCATACCCGAAAGCTCCTCACGAGATATATTGTCAAGACGCTCTGCCGCACTGATACCGGCATTTGGATTAAGACGCAGATCCAGCGGTCCATCCACCTTAAACGAAAATCCACGCTCAGGATTATCTATCTGCATTGATGAAACTCCCAGATCGGCAAGTATGAAATCAAAGCCTCCTACTTCCTTTGCAATCTCATCTATTGTGCAGAAGTTTTGAAGCTTTATGGTGAGAATATCCTCTCCAAAGCCGGCTTCAGCGAGACGCTTTTTTGTCTTTTCAGACTCGATTGGGTCAACATCTGTAGCAAACATATGTCCCTGTCCTTCAAGCTTTTCAAGCATTGCCCTTGTATGGCCACCGTATCCGAGTGTGGCATCAAAGCCTGTCTGTCCCGGCTTTATGTCCAGAAAATCTATGATTTCTTTTACCATTATGGATATGTGCATGCCCGCAGGTGTATTTCCCTTGCTGATGACATGCTCAATTGTATCCTTGTATTTCTCCGGATTTAATTCCTTGTATTTTTCCTCAAATTTTTTGGGATATTTTCCGCTATAATGCACGCGGCGCTTGTGCTGTTTTTCTTCGCTCATTTTATGCTCCGTTTCATTCTGGGTTAGAACTGTTATGCTGACTTTTGCTACAGTATAACTTTTATTTTACTTTTCCGCAAGATAATGACTTACATTCCTATACCATCTGCACGAGCCACACGTCGCTTTTCACCATGAAGTATCCGATGACTACCTTTATCAGCTCTGTGGCCTGCACAAGGAAGTACACTGCTACTATGCCAAGTGCTGTGTATTTGGCGAGCACAAATGCCACCGGCACCACTATCACCCACGTAAATACGGAGTCAAACAGAAATGTGACCAGTGTCTTGCCTCCTGAGCGGAGTGTGAAATACGACGAATGTGTAAATGCACAAAACGGCATAATTATCGCTGATACCGCTATGAAGCTTGTTGCGAGTGATTTGATTTCATCGGTTGTGTTATATATCTGAGGGAAAAATCCGCCTACCAGAAGCATGACCGCCGCCATTATAGAACAACAGAACACACTGAACACTATCATCTTGTTATCCGCATCCTTTGCCTTTTCAAGCTCACCGGCTCCAAGATACTGCCCCACAACTATGCTGATGCATGCGCCAAGCTGTATAAACACTATATTGAAAAGGTTTGTTATCGTTGTCGCAATGTTTAAACCTGCGATTACCGAGAGTCCTCGTACTGAATAACACTGTGTAACCGTTGTCATGCCTGCTGCCCAAAAAAGCTCATTGAGCATGAGTGGCAGTCCCTTGATGAATATAGTCTTAAACTCACCAAACGGCATTCCTATTCCTCTGTAAGCACCCTCAAGGTATCTGTTCCTGTCCCTGTTTTTATGCGCCCACAGCACAACAATTATTGTCTCAATATATCGCGACATCACCGTGGCAATAGCTGCTCCCGCCACACCCAGCTTTGGTATCGGTCCTATTCCAAAGATGAGCAGAAAATCAAGCACAGCATTGCTTCCAACTGCTGCAAAGCTTGCAACCATCGGTACAAGAGTTTGTCCTGTTTCCTTTATGTTTGTCGCATAGGCCTGTGTCACAGCAAACGGTATGAGCCCTATCATAACAATTGCCAGATATTCCTTTCCATATGCCAGTGCTACCTCAGTGGCACCGTTTCCCGCCGTATCTGTCAGATAAAGTGAAATGAGCCCCGTTCCGTTTGTGATAAACAGCGTCATCGCTATTGCTGTAACAAGCAGCGCTGCATACAGCTTGAATCTGAAGGAATACATATGCCCCTTATGATTTCCCTTGCCAAAATACTGTGCTCCGAATATACTTGCCGCTGACACCGCCCCAAATACAGCCAGATTGTACACAAATATGAGCTGGTTTACGATTGCTACTCCCGACATCTGCTCTGTACCAAGCTGTCCTACCATAATGTTGTCCAGAAAGCTTACCAGATTTGTGATTGCATTCTGGATTATCATTGGTATGGCCAGCATGAGATAGCGCTTATAAAATGCTTTGTCTCCTATATATTTTTGTCTGAATTTATGCATGTTTGTCCCCCTTTCGATTTCTCCATGGTCCTTTCGTGCAATGCTACTATTCTACTACGTCAGACTTTATTTTTCAAATATTTTTTGTGTTTTCCTTAACTTATTTTAAATAAAAAATACATTAAAGCTCCCGGCTGACAACACTATTTGCGCTGTCAATCGGGAGCTCTTAATTTTAAATTTTAATATCTAACTGTTATTTTTAATTATAGTTTTACTTTTTATGTCAATATCCTGTTTATTTGTTTACTGCCGGTTCATATCCTGTGTTTCCTGATACTTTCTGATTACGAAAAACATGGTAGTTCCATCACCCTCTTTGCTGGTAGCCCATATCTTGCCGCCGTGATCCTCTATAATCTTCTTTACGATGGAAAGTCCTATGCCGCTGCCTCCGGTAGCCGAATTTCTCGACGCATCCGCTCTGTAAAATCTGTCAAAAATATATGGCATATCTCTCTGGTTGATTCCTCGTCCATTGTCCTCGATTTCAACCTGTATGAAGTCACCAACATCATTTATCCTGATATCTATATAGCTTTGTGTCTTGTTCATATACTTCACCGAATTGCCGACTATATTATTAATCACACGGCGAATCTGCTCCGGATCAGCAATGATAAGCACGTTGCTATCCACGTGATTCTCATATGAAAGCCTTATATTTTTTGCCTCAAGATCGAGTCCTATTTCCTCAACACAGTCGTTAAAATAATCTGTGACATTTATCTTCGCAAAATTGTATGGAATCCTGTTCGTATCAATCTTCGAGTAAAGTGTCAGCTCATTAATGAGCTTATCCATATCGTTTGCCTTATTGTAAATGGTCCTGACGTATTTATCTACCTTTTCAGGGGTGTTTGCCACTCCGTCAAGTATGCCCTCGGCGTAGCCCTTTACCGCTGTAATAGGAGTCTTTAAATCATGTGCGATATTACTGATTAACACTCTGTTTTCAGACTCATTCGTCACCTTTTCCTCGGCATTTTTCTTGAGGCGGGCACGCATCTGCTCAAACGCAGTACACAGCTCGCCAATCTCTCCGTCGCTCGGGCTCGTCTCAAGCTCAAAGTCCAGATTACCATCCTTGATATTTTCAGCGGCAATACGCAGCCTCTCTATCGGTGTGATGATACTCCTGTATATCCACACTATAAGCATGGCAGCCGTAGTAAGAAGTATCAATACAAGTGCAAATGCTCCCTCTATCAAAACAGTCCTGACCTCAGGGATCACACACGCGGTTGATGTCACTATGTAAAGACTCGCCTCGTCACCATCACTGTCACGAAAATTAAGTTGCTTTATTAGCACCTTGTCATCACTGTCCATATAGCTGCTCACATCAGAGCTGCTCTGCTTATTGGATATTCGCGGAAGCTTTCTCAAAATATCATCATTGTCAATTCCACCATTGAAAATGAGCTCTCCTTCACTTTTCACTATGAGATATGAATACTTCTTCTCCAGCTTCTTATTTATCTTAGTCAGATAATCACTATCAAGAAGCCTGGATGGTTCTATGAGCGATGTCTTCTCGAGCTCATCATATGTGCGCCCTGTCACCTTGTTCAGAAACTGCACCGTGTCAGTGAGCGCGAGCATGCCCGCATCCTCCATGCCATATGTCTTGTTTATGGCCTTTAGCTGAATCTTATTGAAACCCACAAGCACTATACTGGTGAGCACAACAGGCACAAAAATAATTATGCAGAATGATATAGCAAGTTTTGTTTTTATCTTCATAGTATTCTCCATTTGAATAAATTAATAAGCCACTTTATATATACAACAAGGACATATCCTTTCGCATTTGAATTTGATATGCCCTATTAATACTACAATATCTACTATATTTTTTAAAAATCACTACAGCTTAAATCTATATCCCACGCCCCAAATAGTCTCAATATACTGTGGCTTTGCAGTGTTCATCTCGATTTTCTCACGAATCTTCTTGATATGTACAGTGACTGTCGCGATATCTCCTACCGAATCCATATTCCAGATTTCCTTGAAGAGCTCCTCCTTGGTAAATACATGGTTTGGATTCTCCGCAAGAAATGTGAGCAGGTCGAATTCCTTTGTGGTAAACTGCTTTTCCTCTCCGTTTACCCAAACACGGCGGGCTGTTTTGTCAATCTTGATGCCACGAATCTCAACGATATCATTTTCAGGTGTAGCGCTTCCAATGAGACGCTCATATCTGGCCAGATGAGCCTTTACCCTGGCAACAAGCTCTGATGGAGAAAACGGCTTTGTGACATAATCATCTGCACCGAGTCCGAGTCCTCTTATCTTGTCGATATCATCCTTCTTGGCTGAAACCATGAGTATCGGTGTGTTCTTTTTCTCACGAATCTGTTTGCAAATCTCAAAGCCATCAATGCCAGGCAGCATAAGGTCAAGAATAAACAGATCAAAATCCTCCGCCAAAGCCCTTGCGAGCCCGCTTGTGCCATCATTCTCCACCTCTACCTCAAAGCCACTCAGCTCCAGGTAATCCTTCTCAAGATCAGCAATTGCAACCTCGTCCTCTACTATCAAAATTCTGCTCATATCCGTTCCTCCTGAAAATAAAAAGCCATGGAAACCGACTCAATGTCAGTCCCATGACTTAATTATATCATATATCCGATAACTTCTGTCTAAATTTTCTCTAAATTCTTTCTAACTTTTTCTAAGAAATATAATGTATACTATCCGGCGCTCACAACCTGAAAAGCGCGAAGCCCCACATATTGTTTAGAGATACTTCTTGAGGTCCTCAACCTTATCAAGTGCCTCCCAAGGCAGCTTGATATCTGTACGTCCGAAGTGTCCGTATGCTGCTGTCTGGCGGTAGATAGGTCTTCTGAGGTCAAGCATCTTGATGATTCCGGCCGGACGAAGGTCGAAATTCTCCCTTACGATTTCAACGATTCTGTCATCTGCAAGCTTTCCTGTGCCGAATGTATCAACCATGATAGATGTTGGCTGTGCAACACCGATAGCATATGAAAGCTGAATCTCACACTTGTCAGCAAATCCTGCTGCTACAAGGTTCTTTGCTACGTAACGTGCTGCGTATGCTGCTGAACGGTCTACCTTTGTACAGTCCTTTCCTGAGAAAGCTCCGCCGCCGTGACGTGCATATCCACCGTAGGTGTCTACGATAATCTTACGACCAGTGAGACCTGCATCTCCGTGTGGTCCACCTATTACGAAACGTCCTGTAGGATTGATAAAGAACTTTGTCTCATCGTCAATCATATCCTTTGGAAGAATTGGATCAAATACATATTTCTTGATGTCCTCATGGATCTGCTCCTGGGTAACATCCTCGTCGTGCTGTGTTGAAAGTACAACTGCCTCAAGTCTTACCGGCTTTCCTGCCTCATCATACTCTACTGAAACCTGTGTCTTTCCGTCCGGACGAAGGTATGTAAGTGTGCCGTCTTTTCTAACCTTTGTGAGCTGGAATGCAAGCTTGTGCGCGAGTGCGATTGGGTATGGCATATACTCCTCAGTCTCATTTGTAGCATATCCAAACATCATTCCCTGATCTCCGGCTCCGGTGTCGAGGTTGTCTGTAAGGTCGCCCTCTTTTGCCTCCAGTGCCTTGTCAACTCCCATGGCGATATCAGCAGACTGCTTGTCGATTGAAACCATTACTGCACATGAGTTTCCGTCGAGTCCCTTCTTTCCGTCATCATATCCGATCTCAAGTGCTGTTTTTCTGACGATTGCAGGAATATCAAGCTGTGCCTTTGTGGTAATCTCTCCTGTTACAAGGATGAAGCCTGTACAGCTTGCTGTCTCACATGCGACACGGCTCATCGGGTCCTGCTGTATGCATGCATCAAGGATGGCATCTGATACTGCATCGCAGAGCTTATCCGGATGTCCCTCAGTTACTGATTCTGATGTAAATAATAATTTCTCCATTAATTATCTGTTGCTCCTTTCATACTGTGTGACCAATATTTTTCCAATAAAAAACCACTTACTGCAAATAAGTGGATTAAAATTAAGATAATAAAAATCCTCTTATTGTTCGATTACTCGCTCAGGTTGGCACCTTCCTGTTTTCTAACGGGGTTGCCGTGACTTCATAGATCCTTTGTATCTCCATCACTCTGAATAAGAGAAGTTACAATATAGAATTTTTCAAATCTCTGTCAGCTATATTACTACCACATGATATATATGTCAAGTATCATTTTCGATACAGATTTATCAATAATCCATTTTCGATACCCTATTCATTATTTATAAGCTATTTTATGCAATTATTCTTTCTTCTTTATTGACTTTCATGATTTTGGTAATTATACTAAAATTTGTATTTATAGTACTATACACACAATATCAAAATAAATTTTTGGAGTAACTCATGATTAAAATCAGCATAAAAGATGCGCAGATTGGTATGGTGGCAGCAGAACCGATAAAGACCCCTCTGGGGCAGATACTTGCACTGCCCGGCACACCACTCACCCGTCAGCTCATCAACAAAATGAAGCTATATAAGGTAGGCAGCATCTCAATTCAAAACCCATCCGATGCAGCAGCACCGCAAGCCGGCGAAAATACAGCAAAGCGAGACAAGGTAACACCTGTACCCAAAACCCGCGCACATGAGATGGTGACCAACATCCAGCGTGTTCAGGCCTCAGAAGAGTTCCGAGGCTTCCAGCTCAAATACATCACTTGTATAAATCAAATCAAGGATACCTTTGGCAAAATCTGTGCCGGCGAAAAATCCTTTGATGAGGCTGCGCTTCTTACTGCTGTCATTGACCTTTCCGCATCGTGCGGCACTACAATCGAGACCTTTGACATGCTCTACAACATGCGCACCATTGCAGACCCGTTGTACTCACACTGTCTGAATGTAGGGCTTATTACAAGGATGATCGGACGATGGCTTCATATGGAAAAGACAGATGTGAATACGCTTACTATCGCAGGAGTACTTCACGATATCGGTAAATGCAAGATTCCCGATGATGTGCTAAACAAGCCTGACAAGCTCACAGATGAAGAATTTGCGCTCATAAAAAAGCACCCACAGTTTGGTTTTGATTTGATTAGGGATCTGCAGATTGACTCCAGAATAAAGCGCACAGCCCTCATGCATCATGAGCGCTGTGATGGCTCAGGCTATCCTTCACAGCTTGACAGCTCACTGATTGACGACTTTGCCATGATAACAGCCATTGCCGATGTATATGATGCCATGACTGCTGCCAGACGCTATCGCGCACCACTTTGTCCGTTCGCTGTCATATCAAGCTTTGAGAGTGAAGGTTTTACAAAGTACAATACAAAGTTCCTGCTTTTGTTTTTGAAAAAGCTTGCTACCACATACCAGAGCAACCGTGTAATGCTCAACGACAGCCGGTTCTGTAATATTGTGATGCTCAACCCACATGAGCTGTCACGCCCTATAGTACGCTTTGATGACGGCAGTATACTTGATTTGTCCACAAACCGCGAGCTTTTTATCAAATCGGTGATGTAAACCGATTTAAAATCAAAAGGGTTATAAAATAACCAAAAATAAGAACCGTGCATCTACAGTAAGATGCTGCCGGTTCTTATTTTATATATTGCATTTATATTGTGTTTACATTTCATGCTTTACGTATATATCTATTACGATACCTTGAGTATGAACTTCTGAAGCTCCTTCTCATCCTCTACCCTGGCAATTTTTGCACCAATCTTTGTAAGCTTCTCCTCGAGTGCCTCATAGCCTCTCTGGATATAGTAGATATCATCAACCACTGTGATGCCCTCTGCTGCAAGACCTGCTATAACCAGTGCAGCTCCTGCTCTTAGGTCAGGTGCATTCACTCTGGCACCTGTGTATCTTTTCACGCCGCTGATAATTGCTATATTGCTCTCTACCTTTATATCAGCTCCCATTCTGGTGAGCTCGTCAACATACTTGAAACGATTCTCAAATATGCTCTCCGTCACTGTACTGGTGCCCTCAGCGATACCCAAAAGCACCGCCATCTGTGGCTGCATATCTGTCGGGAAGCCCGGATATGGAAGTGTTGTGACCTGTGTATGCTTTAAATGTCCGTCTGATATTACTCTGACTGAGTCATCAAACTCCTCTACCTGGCAACCTACCTCCAACAGCTTTGCTGTGGTGGCCTCAAGATGCTTTGGAATGACATTCTTTACCAGCACGTTGCCTCCTGCTGCCGCAACTGCAAACATGAATGTACCGGCCTCAATCTGATCCGGAATGACAGAATACTCTGTAGCATGTAATTTCTCCACACCTACAATTCTGATGACATCGGTTCCTGCGCCCCTGATATTTGCTCCCATGCTGTTTAAGAAGTTTGCCACATCAACGACATGAGGCTCCTTAGCCGCATTCTCGATAACAGTCTTGCCATCTGCCATGGCTGCAGCCATCATAATATTGATTGTGGCACCTACAGAAACCTTATCCATATATATGTGTGTGCCCTTAAGCTCCTTTGCCCTGGCGATGACAAGGCCATGAGCTATGTCTATGTCTGCTCCCATGGAGCGGAAGCCCTTCATATGAAGGTCAATTGGCCTGCTTCCAATATCACAGCCTCCCGGAAGCGCAACCTCTGCATGCTTGTATTTTCCAAGTAATGCACCAATTAAATAATATGATGCCCTGATTCGTCTGATGAATTCATTATCGACATTTACGCCCCTGATAAATGAACCGTTTATCTTTACCTTGTGTATATCCACGCGCTCCACATGTGCGCCGATTTCTTCGATTGCCTGAAGTAAGACATTGATATCCCTTACATTTGGCAAATTATCTATTGTTACAGTCTCGTCTGTCATTATGGCAGCGGCCAAAATAGCAAGTGCAGCATTTTTAGCTCCACCAATTTCAACTTCACCGTATAAAGGATTTCCACCTTTGATTACGTACTGTTCCATATTCCACCTCTATGAATTCAGGAGTATACTTCCTCCTAATATACTATTCTCAATTTACACTATTGTTATACATCCAACTACAAATTTCATTTATAACGGCATACTTAAGCCGTCATTTGTGCCGTTGCTACTGTCTATAGCTGACACAGCAGCTACTACTATTATCTTATAATAAACCGATAGATAAGCTCTACAATTCAAGTGCCTCCACCAGCTTCTCTACTGTCTGCTCCACATCAAGCCCCTCCTCGGAAACCTCGATGTCTGCATACTGCTCATACAATTTTGAGCGCTCTTCAAAAAGGGTCTCTAAAGTCTGCCCTTTCTTTAATACTACACCTCTACCCTTTATGTCTGCAAGTCGTTTTTCCAAAATAGCATAAGAAACCTTGAGATACACAACTCTGCCTATCTCCTTAAGATGCTCCATGGCCTCTTTTCCGTATACCACCGAACCGCCTGTAGCTATAATGGCCCTATCAGCCCTGATAGAGGCATTGACACGGTTCTCTACCTCTATAAAACCATCCGTGCCCTTTTCCTCAATTATCTCACGCAGAAGCTTTCCCTCCTGCTCCTGTATCAGTAAATCCGCATCCAGGAAGCTGTATCCCAGCACCTTTGCAAGTATTACGCCTATGGTACTCTTTCCAACTCCCGGCATGCCTATAAGTACGATATTAGTTTTCTGTTCCATCTACTGCCTCAGTATTCTCTGTATCTGTACTATTGGTGCTTTCTGACTGCTGTGTGCTCTCTGTAGCGCTTGTGTCTGCTGCCTTTTTGTCCTTCTTGGTAGTAGTAAAATAATTGTGAATCTTGATCTTGTCAAGCTGCTTCTGCTTTACAGACCATTTTTCATCGTCCTGCCATCCTGAAAGGATGCCATTGTAATATTTGTCCTCTTTATTGCCCTTTACGGTTTTTCTGTTTGACTCTGTTGCTTCATCATCGGTCTTTTTGTCGAGCCTTACGATATAGTAAGTGCTGTCTGTAGTGATGAGGTCTGAGGTCTGTCCCTCCTCGAGGGAATTGAGTGCATCTACAACGCTCTGATCAAGATTGTTTGTAGTGTATACACTGTCCTTTGTCTTGCTGCCCTTTGTCTTGCTGTCCGATGACTTTGAGCTCTCTGTAGACTCTGTGTCATCTGATTTCTTATCTGAATCATCTGTCTTCTCCGCATCCGGATCAACGTATGTGGCGTATGTGCCTGTTGTGGCTTTAGTGCCTGCTGCCTTGGCTGCATCCTCTAAGGATGATCCGCCTGCAAGCGCCTCTACCACTGCATCTGCCTGTGCCTTTATCTGTGCTGACTGCTCATCTGTATATGTCTGATACTTGTAATTAGAATCATATGCACCCTTGTAATCAAGCTTCACAATGGTGTATGCAGCCATATTGGCTTCCTCATCCGTCACGCTTGAATCAGCATTTTTGATGATTGCAGTATACATCTTACTCTTTATGAGGCGAAGCTCTAAATATTCCTCGACAATCTCCTCTGTAGCACTCATCTCGTCTATCACATCATCGGAATTTGCCTTCATAAACTTCTCTGCGGCCTTTTTGATTTCCTTTTTCTCATCATCAGAAACCTCTACATCGTAATCTGACTGATGCGCCTTTAATGTGTAAAGCTCATGAGCCTCCTCGATAGCATTTTTCTTCCATGTTTCAAGCACAGTATTATTGCCTGATACTGTCTTGTCCCAGTAGCCCTCGCCCATGTACTGTATATACATGTCATCATAACCGGCCTCCTGGTACCTTATCATAAAATTAACAAGCCCAAGCTTGATATCCTCTTTATCTAATGTCGCAACTGTTGCGGTTTTATTTATTGCACATCCTGTAAAAGCTGTAACTGAGAGTGTTGCAGCTAATAACATAGCTATTACTTTTTTCGCTTTCATTGTATCTATCCTCTTTAAAATTGGTATAGTATCGCTCGTATATTATAGAGCTTTTCGGGCCTGCTGGCAAGCATTTTCTAAACTTTGTAAATTATCGTCAATTTCGCGTAAAGCATGTGGTGTTTCCTATGCTATATGCTACATGATTCCAAAATTCGGTTAACTATTCAGCCGAAATAAGCTCCTTACGCATCTGCGAAATCAGTTCCTCCACCACATCAAGCACATCCCGCTTCTTCGCCACGCTGCCATTTTTTAAATCAAATGTGAAATATGGGTTTTCTGCCATATTGAATTTGAGGGAGGATTTATACTGGGCAACAAGCATTGGTATCCTCTCCGGATTTATCCTTGCCCGTTCAAACATGGTAAGCTTTATCAGTGAGCCTGTCTGCTTTATCTCAGTGATATATACGGCATGTGCCAACGCCTTAAGCCTTGCCACGCGAAGCAGGCTGAGCACTGATTTTGGTGGTTCACCAAACCTGTCTATGAGCTCCTCGAGCATCTCATCCTTCTCTTCCTCTGTCTCTATGCCTGCAATACGCTTGTATATATCCAGCTTCTGGAATTCGTTTGCAATATAACCTGCCGGAATATAAGCATCGGTCACAATATCCACAGTCGTGTCAAATTTATCATTGATATCCTCGATGCCCTTTGCCTCTTTTACAGCCTCGCTCAACATCTTGCAGTACAAATCGTAGCCCACTGCCTCCATGTGCCCGCTCTGCTCCGCACCGAGCAGATTGCCCGCACCACGGATTTCAAGGTCTCTCATGGCAATCTTAAAGCCGCTGCCAAGGTCTGAGTACTCCTTTATCGCTGCAAGACGCTTTTCTGCCACCTCTTTTAGCATCTTGTTGCGCCTGTACATGAGAAATGCATACGCAGTACGGTTAGATCTGCCGACTCGTCCGCGGAGCTGATAAAGCTGTGAAAGCCCCATGTTGTCCGCATCGTGTATAATCATTGTATTGACGTTTGAGATGTCAAGTCCGGTCTCAATAATTGTCGTGGATACAAGCACATCTATTTCACCATTGATGAAACGGTACATGATGCGCTCAAGCTCCGTCTCCTTCATCTGTCCGTGCGCAAATGCAACAGTCGCATCCGGCACCAGCTCCTGCAGCTTTGCTGTTATGTCTGCTATGTCGCGCACCTTATTGTACACATAGTACACCTGTCCGTTTCTGGCAAGCTCCCTGTTTATCGCCTCTCTGACAAGCTCATCATTGTACTCCATGACATATGTCTGAATCGGTACACGGTCCATCGGCGGCTCCTCAAGCACGCTCATATCCCTTATGCCGATTAAACTCATGTGAAGTGTCCTCGGAATCGGTGTAGCAGTCAGTGTGAGCACATCCACATTGACCTTCATCTGCTTAATCTTCTCCTTGTGAGTCACTCCGAAGCGCTGCTCCTCATCGATTACCAAAAGCCCCAGATCCTTAAACTGCACATCCTTTGAGAGTATACGGTGTGTTCCGATGATGATATCAACCTCACCCTTTTTGAGCTTTTCTATCGTCTTTTTCTGCTCTGCTGCGCTTCTGAAACGGCACATCAAATCCACATTCACCGGAAAATCCTTCATCCTCTGCGAAAACGTATCATAAATCTGCTGTGCCAGAATGGTTGTCGGGGCAAGATACGCTACCTGCTTGCTGTCCTGCACTGCCTTAAAGGCCGCACGGATTGCAACCTCCGTCTTGCCGTAGCCCACATCACCGCAAATCAGTCTATCCATTATTTTATGGCTCTGCATATCAGTCTTTGTGGCTTCAATTGCAAGAATCTGATCCTCAGTCTCATCAAAAGGAAAAAGCTCCTCAAACTCTCTCTGCCATACCGTATCCTCACCGAAGGCATATCCGTTTTGCTGCTCACGCTGTGCGTACAGCTTCACCAGGTCTCCCGCAATCTGCTTTACCGCACCTCTGACTCTATTCTTTGTTCTGGTCCATTCCTGACCTCCAAGCTTGTTGAGCTTTGGTTTTCTGGCATCCTTTCCGGCATATTTTTGTATCATGTCAAGCTGGGTGGCAAGAATATAGAGATTGGAGCCACCCTGATACTCTATCTTGATGTAGTCCTTTACCTTTTTGTCCACCTCAAGCTTTTCAATGCCGCGGTAAATACCTAGTCCGTGGTTTTCATGCACTACATAGTCCCCAACCGACAAATCGGTAAAGCTCTGTATTTTTTCACCCTCATAGGTGCGGTGACGCTTCTTTTTCTTCTGCTGCGCCCCAAAAATATCTGACTCCGTAATCACGGCAAACTTTAGGATAGGATACTCAAAGCCTCTTCTCACCTTGCCGTAGCAGACCATAATCTGCCCCTCAAAAAGCTCATGGTCGTAGTTTTCAGTGTAAAAGCATGTGATTCCCTGATCTGTGATATCCTCTGAAAGCCGCTTTGCCCTTGTCCTTGAACCGGATAAAAGAATGACTCTGTAGCCGTTTTTCTTATAGCGCTTTAAGTCCTTTATCAAAAGCTCAAAGCTGTTATTGTATGGGCTGACACTCTGACAGTGAATACCATAGCTTCCCAGCTGGTGCAGTCCGTTTGCTTTATTATCGAGCGCACCGAGTGCGATACACGAATACTTCTCGAGCTTTGCCACAATCTCCTTCTCTGTAAAAAGACCGTTCATCTGCCCCGGAAGTATATATCCCATCGCAAGTCTCTGCTTCATGCTCTCTGAAAACTCAGTCTCGGTAAGCTTTCCCTGCTCTGCGCACCTGGTCAGCTCATCGAAGAATATAAGGCTGTCCGATGGATTAAAATAATCCAAAAGCCCGACTCTCTCGTCAAAAAAGTACGACAAAAAAGCATCCATGCCCGCATACATGGACAGCTCTCCCCACTCCTCGGTAAGCTCGTCTGCCATCACAGTCACTCTGTGTGCTTCCTCTGTCTTCATCTGCTTTCTAAGCTTGTCAGACACCCTCTTTGCCTCTGCCTTAAGCTTTTCAATTCCCCCGGCCTTTTCCTCATCACTAAGTACAAGCTCTGCCGCCGGATATATGCTCACCCGGTCTGTATTTTCGATGGATTTCTGGCTCTCGCAGTCAAAATATCTGATGGTGTCTATCTCGTCTCCCCACAGCTCAATTCGGATAGGATTCTCCTCCGTCAGCGGAAAAACATCAAGAATACCGCCCCTGACAGAAAACTGTCCCATCGTCTGGACCTGATACTCTTTTTCATAGCCCATTCTGATAAGAGCAGCCTGAATTTCCTTCAAATCCAAAAGCTGTCCCTGCTCAAGTGTAAGCACGTTTTCCCACATCTTTTCTATCGGCGCCATCGTATTCATCAGCGCATCAAAGGTGGTCACAAGCGTCACTCTCTCCTGCTCACGGATAGCCTTCAAAGCCCTGATACGCTCCGCTGTCAGGAGATTGCCCCTGATATCCGACTGGTAAAAAAGCACATCCTTTGATGGATAATACACCACCTCTTTGTCAAAAAAACTGTACTCATCGTACAGTTCCTTCGCCTTCTGCTCTCCAAAGGTCACAATAAGCTTGTTCTTCCTGTGGCCTCCAAAGGCATATATCATCTGTGATTTTTGCGCATCTATGCATCCCGTGACAGATATAAGTCCGGACGATTTTTCTGCCGTTTTTGTCATCTCCTCAAAGCCCGCAAGGGAAAGGAGTGGCTCTGTAAATGCTTTCACTTTCAATTCTCCATTTCTGTCTGTTCAAAATCACCTTGTCGATGTCCAGCTAGTTATATATGTTCATGGCCTTATCCGTCTCGCCCTGCATCATGAGAACTGCTGCATCCATCGCATGACCGATAGCTTCCTCCACCTTTGCCCTGTCCTCACAACTGAAATGCCCGAGCACATGGTCAGCAAGATCCCAGCCCTGCGGCTTCTCTCCAACACCGACCTTGATACGGCTGAAGCCCTGTGTGCCGGTCATTGCAATGATGCTCTTGATGCCATTGTGACCGCCGGCGCTGCCCTTTTTGCGGATGCGGATACGCCCCGGCTCGAGCGAAATATCATCAAAAATAACAATCATTTCCTCATCCGGATCAAGCTTATAAAAATTCATCACCTCAGCAACAGACTCACCGCTTAAGTTCATGTATGTCTGTGGCTTCACGAGCAGCACCTTCATGCCCTCAATCACTCCACTGCCACAGAGCGCCTTGTGCTTTTTGTCTGTCACACTTATATTATATTTATCCGCAAGCGCATCTATCACATCAAATCCGATATTGTGTCTTGTGTGCTCATATTTTTTGTCAGGATTTCCAAGTCCTACTATAACGTACATCGTTTATCCTTTCTCTTTCTCATATCATTTACAATTCAAAATAAAACAAATACTGCTGGATAATTCCCGCCACACCCTTGTAGCGTTCAAAATCAAAGCCGTCACTATAATATTTGTCCAAAAGCTGCTTTACATGCGTATCTATCGGAAACGCATCCACATGATGCAAACCAAAAAGACATATGCAGTTCGCCACCTTTTTGCCAATTCCTTTGCGGGTAAGCAGGCTTTCCATCGCCTCATCATAGCTCATTTTGCGCAGATTATCAAGCCAGTCAGGATTATTAGCACCATACTCATATATTTCCTTCAGATACGGTGCCCTATAGCCAAAGCCCATGCTCCTGTCATCAAATACCTCCTCCGGCACCTCAAGCGGCTTTGGAAATGTATACAGCTCTTCACCCTCTGCACTGCCGTCTATTTTATGCCCGCACCGCCTGCAAAGTAAATCCACACTGTTTGTGATTCGCTTAATGTTATTATTCTGGGAAATCATAAAAGTAACAATCATCTCCCACAAATCCTGCCTTAAAATGCGCACACCACTGCCATATGCATACGCCTCCTTCAGATGCGCATCATCTCCGTCTGCTATAAGTTTTGCAATCCCTGCATAATCCGTATCCATATCCAGATAGCTTTTCCATATATTGTTCCAGTCTGCCTCATCACAGTCCAGCTCAAACTCATTCCCATCCTGCTTAATCCGAAGTGCCCTGTCAAATGCCACTACTGTGTATTCATTTTCTCCTGTATTCTTCCATCTGAAGCACTGACCACTGTCAGCAATCTGTTTTAAATCCAGATTATCTATTTTCGTCTTGTACATATCTGTTTGTCTATCCTCTTTTATTGTAGCTATACTCTAAAAAGCCGGTCTTTCTGTGGCTTATTGTACCACGGATAGACCGGTTTGTGTGAAATATATTTAGATTATTATACCAGCTCAGGAATTTTATATCCTGCTTTGCTCATCGCTTTTTCAAATTCATCAAGCGACATCTCTGCCTTCTCGGCACCTCTTTTTGCAGAATAGTCTCCCTCCTGTACAGAAAGATAAATTTCAAAAAGACGGCCCTGCTGCATTCCCTGTTGCATTCCTCTCTGCATGCCCTCCTGAATGCCAAGCTTTTTATGATCATCCCATGCCTTACACATATTTACCACCTCTTCATTTTCATCATACTTAATGTCAGTTCCTACAAACAGATTGATAGCTGCTACTGTCTCAACGTCAACCCTTGTAAAGGTTTCGTCTTTTGTAATTAAATCATTCAGTTTTTCCTCATCTGATGATTTATAATCTTTGTTTTTCTGATGATGTTTCTTCGCCTCATTGACCTGATCTCCATAATTCATGGCATCATAAATCATGGTCTTGACGGGCATAGCATAATTTTTACATAAGAGCATGCTTATGAACTCTTCACCTGCTCATAAACAAGTGCTCTCTGAATATCTCCCGAAACAGCTTATCGGCGCTCCAAAATACATTATCCGGTGTCACGATAGCCTTACATCCGATTGGTTCGATCCCCGCCTTCTTATATTCCGCCAGAAAGATATCCATTTGTGATGAATTAATACCCGAAAAGACCAGAAGCTCCGCCGGGAAATCGGCTCCGCTATACCGTGAACCATCCTTTTTGAATCCGGTTATTCCTGCTATCGCACCGAGCTTCTGTCCGTAATCTGATTTTTCCACCTGTTGCACCGATATCCCAAGATTTTTGCACAGGGCTTTTATTTTTTCCACTTTTTGAGCTGCTACACCAAATAGCAGTATTTTTTGCGTAGATTTCTGCTGCATTCTTAATATCTCCTAATTCAAGACAATTATGTTTGTAACTGTATCAGTTTTTTGTTCTCAGCGGTTCTGAATAGTTACTGAATTATCTCATACTGCATCAGCTCGTATTTGAGTCTGCTTCCCTCCATGATTTCTGGTGGGAGCAGTGCCCTTGCCACAAGCTTCAGATCGTCTGATTCAATATCGCATCTCTTTAGATTTGCATAGTCTCCGTCTATGGACACTACCTCGTAATACCATGTTTCCATGTGCTTTCCTCCTAAATTTCATTTTCTAAAGCATCTACTGATAATTCCAATTCACTTTGTTCTTTGCTTTACTGTAAGTGGAGCAGGTGTAATTGTCCTGTGCATTGGTGTACTTTCCTGTAGGATTACCGTTTTTGTCCTTCTTTTCATAACCGCCGATGCTTGGTGTCACCGCTTTGCTCATCATCACGGGATAATCTCTCTTAGAGTGCAGTGATTTTGTTTAGTTCCGGTTGTTTGGTTTTCATAAGATTCTCCTTTTAAAACAAACAACCCGCTTATCTGTGGTTTTATTCTACCACGAATAAGCTGGTTTGTGTAAAAATAATTATTGTCTCACTAATAGGAGAAATCTGACAGAAAATCGGAACTGTTTTATAAGTATCACAAAATTTTAATTCCATAAATTTATGGGAATTATTAGAGAGATATGGATGCCTTTGTTACAAAAATATCAAATTTCCTGTCTGTTGTCATTTTGGCAAATTGGAATTTGTCACCTTCTACATATTGTATTTCCCAAGACAATAATTATCACTACATCAGCTAAAATAATACCCAATGCAATATACACAAAGAATGCCGGTAAAATATTTTCAAACACTCCCATAATTAATAGAAGAATTGCTATAACAGACATTCCAATTCCCATTGTTCTGCATAGTTTTTTTTCATTATATTTTGCCTTTTCTTCTTTTGAAGCTGTATTATATCCGGAAATTAACCAACTTCCATGTCCAGAAATCAAAACTATGGAAAGTACAGCAAGTATTATAAAGCCAACATATACTCCCCAGTCTGGTCCAGTTGATAAGTCTGCCAGTTTCATTTGTATAACACCTCCCACGAAATACCGATTTTCTTAATTCTACAGTCGAGTAGACTAAGACCTCTCAATCTTAGCCCCTCACAGATCCGTACGTGCG
>ERZ835541.646-NODE-646-length-41101-cov-14.895556_pt1 | contig 41101 bp, 31 predicted proteins | sample MGYA00519945_ERZ835541 | MGnify/ENA primary metagenome ERZ835541 (study PRJEB31850, sample SAMEA3708780) | human gut metagenome | biome: human gut; feature: human-associated habitat; material: faeces | place: China | collected 2014 ...
AGCCGCCCTTGTGCGGCAGCAGAAAATCCAGCAGAAGAACGTGAGGTCGGTGCCGATGGAGCACCTCGGTTGTCTCGTCCGCATCCCTTGCGTGGAATACACGGAAGTCTCCGCGCTCACGCAGGGAATCCGTCAGGAGCATACTGAAGGCTTCATTACTGTCTGAGAGTAAAATCTTCTTTCGGTGCGGCATTTTTATCCGCCTCCCCCTAAAAAATTTGATTTTACACACTCACCTTGTATAAAATAATCCTGTTGGCTCATTTTTTCAATCCACCGTACAGTATTTTAATGGTATTTTAACTCGGCCTGATCCGGGCTTTCGCAAAAAGGAAGAGGAAGACCTGAGAAACTTGCCAAGAGTGGTTGTCGTAACGCCCCGCTTCCGGCATCATTCACTTATCAGACTTTACGAACAGCGCCTTTTGCAGTGCGAGCAGTCTCCGCAGCAGCCGCTACCTGATCTGGCCTTTTTTCGCCAGTGCAGGATAGCTGTGATAGCTGCCGCTGCGATGAGGACAAGAAGGGCCCAATCTAACAGATGCATCACAGAATCCCCACCAAGGTATAGACAGCAAGAGCCACGATCCATGCCACGCAGCACTGCATCATCACGACCCCAACTGTCTTCAGCGCTGAGCCGAATTCTCGCCGAATCGTGGTTACCGCCGCGATGCAGGGAGTATACAGCAGCGTGAACACCAGAAAGCTGATAACGGAACGACCGGTAAACATCGTAGAAAGTGCAGCCCCGCCTAACAGGATCTGCAGCGTACTGACCACAGATTCCTTTGCGATAAAACCGGAAATAAGGGAGGTTGCGCAGCGCCAATCCGCAAAGCCCAACGGTGCGAACACCGGCGCAATCCATCGACCAATGAGAGCCAAAAGGCTATCGGCACTGTCGGTAACTACATTCAGCCTGGTATCAAAACTCTGGAGGAACCAGATCACAATGGTAGCAAGAAAAATCACAGTAAACGCCCGCTGCAAAAAGTCCTCGGCCTTTTCCCAAAGCAGCAGCGCAACGCTCTTGAGGCTCGGAAGCCGATAATTGGGCAACTCCATAACGAAAGGCACGGGCTTTCCGCGGAACACGGTTTGGTTCATGATGAGGGCCGCAGCAATTCCAATCAGAATGCCCAGCAGATACAGTAGGATCATTATGAGCGCGCGGTGCGTTGGAAAGAACGCTGCGGTAAAAAATGCATAAATTGATATTTTTGCCGAGCAGCTCATATAAGGCGTGAGCAGGATCGTCATCTTGCGGTCACGGTCACTCGACACCGTGCGCGTTGCCATAATTGCCGGCACAGAACAGCCGAAGCCGATGAGCATAGGGACGATGCTGCGGCCGGACAAACCGATCTTTCGCAGAGGCTTGTCCATTACAAAGGCGACGCGGGCCATGTAGCCGGTATCTTCCAAGATAGAGAGGAAGAAAAAAAGCGTCACAATGATAGGCAGGAACACCAGCACACTGCCAACACCGGAAAAAATGCCGTCAATAATCAAGCTGTGTACCACAGGATTGATCTCATAGGCAGTCAAAGCTTGGTCTACAAGAAAGGTAAGGCCATCGATCCCGCCTTGCAGCCAGTCGGACAGACGCTGACCAATAACATTGAAGGTGAGATAGAAAATCAGCAGCATGACAAGCAGAAACGTCGGAATGGCTGTGTAGCGACCGGTGAGAATTCTGTCGATCTTCATGGAGCGGGCGTGCTCCCGACTTTCATGGCATTTCACCACAGATGATGCCACCACGCCTTCAATGAAGGTGTAGCGCATATCAGCAAGCGCCGCGTTGCGATCAAGTCCTGCCTCGCTCTCCATCTGCACGATGCAATGCTCAAGCAACTCGCGCTCGTTTTGATCAAGTGCCAGACGGGCGGCAAGGTCATCGCCGCCTTCGATCAGCTTTGCTGCGCAGAAGCGAGCCGGCACACCGATGCGGTCGGCGTGATCGGCAATCAGATGCGTAACGGCGTGGATACAACGGTGAACGGCGGAATCATCCGCGCAGAAATCTGTCACCTTTGGCAGAGTTCTGCTCCGAGCCACAGCAATCGCCTGATTCACCAGCTCGCTCACGCCCTCACCCTTTGCGGCCGCGATCGGTACGACAGGGATGCCGAGCGAGGCGCTCATCTTCTGCACGTCGATGGAACCGCCGTTGGAACGCACTTCATCCATCATGTTCAGCGCCAGCACCATAGGTATCCGCAACTCAAGCAGCTGAAGTGTCAGGTACAGATTCCGCTCAATGTTGGTGGCATCCACAATGTTGATGATGCCGTCCGGCTTTTGGTTGAGGATAAAGTCACGGGAGACGATCTCCTCCTGTGTATAGGGCCGCAAGGAGTAGATGCCGGGCAGATCCACCACGGAGCAGCCTTTTTCGTCTATGATCTCTCCCATCTTCTGGTCTACCGTGACACCGGGAAAGTTGCCGACATGCTGATTGGAACCGGTGAGGGCGTTGAAGAGAGTCGTTTTCCCGCAGTTCTGATTTCCAACGAGTGCAAAGATCATTTCGGCTCGTCCTCCACTTCGATTTTTTGAGCCTCCTCTACGCGCAGCGTTAGCTCGTAGCCGCGCACGCGGATCTCGATAGGATCACCCATCGGCGCGACCTTCTGTAGAGTCACGCGGGTGTGCGGGATCAAGCCCATATCCAGCAGGCGGCAGCGCAAGGCTCCATCTCCGCCAACAGTGGTGATCACGGCAGAATTTCCCACTTTTAATTGATTCAATGTCATTCGCTTTCCTCTTTTCTTGCCCAGTTTTAATTTCATGGTAGCATTCCTGCTGCGGACTGTCAATACAGCCGAACCGGCATAATTCAAAGTGTGTAATAGGACTATTTGACCTTGTGCTGCAGAAAATGTTGAAAAGGTTCCTGCGGCAAGGAAAAGTCTTACAGCTCTTTCGCAGTTTTAATCGATCCGCAGCAATTCGTCATCGTCGGAGCATCCGAAGCGGTTAACATCGGAGTCAGGGAAAGACTGGTAAATGTGCACGTTCGAACGCGGAAAGCATTCTTGCAGAAAATCGCGGACCGGGAAAAGATCATGGAATCCGCTGAAGTGCTTTTTGCCGTCTTCAAAGGAGACCGAGTTCACGACAAGATGCAGATGACAGTGCGCAGAGTCCGTGTGCAGGGCATATCCGCCTATCATTCCGGAACGGCACACATAGTCAAGAACGCGGTGCAAAGCTGCTGCGTCTGGATACTGATTGCGGATCAAGATAATGTCTGGCACAGCCGGTTCATCTCCTCTCTGATCATTTCGTTCGTCCTCTGAGAGGCGGACGGACAGAATGCGATTTTTCATTGAAATCCTTCTTTCTTGTTGCTCGTGGCAAGGAGCGCAAATTGTATGACGTCCCTTTATTCGGATGTTTGTAGCGTGATAAAAAATTGGTGCAGACTGTGAAAGAGCCCGATGAAGCGCACGCAATTGTGCAGCCCCATCAGGCCTTCCAAATGATGTTGACATGGTTGCCGTCGAGTTCGATCCGCTCGATAAATTCAGCAGCGATCAATTTTTTCTCGTCAAAAACAGAATGAGAAAAATCCAACCGTCGGATCTGAGACGAGGAATGCGGGGCGGTATGTAAGAGCTGTTCCCGCTCGGCGTGCAGTTTTTCAATCATTTTTGAGATATACACGACCGCCACATCGCTGCTCTCGGCGAGAGCGTTTACCAAGCGATCAATCTTTTGATCGATCTCTAAAACGGCTTTCGCCTGCGCGTGGTCTTCGCTTACTGAGGGAAGCTCGGCGGGACAGGCATCGAGAATGTGCTGGAGCTCATTGGCAATATGGGTCTCCAGCTCTCTGAGGTCTACATCAATCGATTCATCACAGCTGCCGAAGTTGGACCGACCGGAGCAGACCAGCTTACAGCGTTGCTCCGACTTTATGTAGTTGACCTTGACGGCATAGCCGCACTTGCCACATTTTAAGAGTCCAGTCAACCAGGAGTATTTACCCGCGTTGGCGCGGGGAAGCTGCATCTGTCCGGAGAGCTTGTCCTGTACACGCAGCCAGAGGGATGACGGAATGATTCCCCCATGCGTGGACAGGCTGAGCATCTGCTCATCCTTTTTCGTGTACTTGCCGCGGCTGCGGTCGCGCTTCCCAATCAGAAGACAGCCATGGACGCCGTCAAAAACTTCGGGCATCTGGCGGATCTGGATGCCCTGCGCAAGGTAATAGCAGTAGACCGCTTCGTCAGCCTGCGCGTAGACGGGGTTCCGCAGAATACGGGACAGAGTCACGTTATCCCACGCCTCGCGCTTGGGGCCGTGAATGCCCTGCTCAGTCAGAGCTTTGGCAAGGGCGCGCAGCGATGTTTCAGACCGGGCATATTCTTCAAAAATGTGGAGAACAGTCTTTGCGTTTTCATCGGCTATCAGAGATGAGACCTTGCGCCCGTCAAGCTCAGCTTTGGAAAGCGCATACCCGTACGGTGCGGGTCCACCCGGCCATGCACCGAGGGAAACGCGGTGATGGTAGTTGTCGCGCACACGCTCCGCGGTCGTTTCGCGCTCAAGCTGGGCAAAGGTCATCACAATGTTGAGCATGGCCCGTCCCATCGGTGAGGAAGTGTCGAACTGCTCGTTGACGGACAGAAATTCGACATCGTTTTTACGCAGAAGCTCCCAGATCTGGCTGAAATCCGCGAGGGAGCGGCTGAAGCGGTCCAGCCGGTACACGACGATTTTTTTGACGCGGCCCGCCTCCACCGCCTCCATGAGCTCGCCGAAAGCAGGCCGCTTGGTGTTTTTGCCGGAAAAGCCCTTGTCCGAAAAAACAAGGGCATCGTCTGCAGTAAACTTCCGGCAAAGTTCGATCTGTCCCTCGATCGAAAGGCTGCCCTTTTTATCGATGGACTGACGCGCATAAATGGCATCCATCGGCCTCACCTCTGTGCGCGGGCAGCCAGCAGCAGAAGGCAGCGGCGGCAGATCGCCGCCTGACGCGCAGAGCGCTCTATAGGGTCAACGGTTGAATAAGTGTTTTTGATAATCATAAGGGTTTCCTCCTTCGAGAATGTATGAGCCAGAACCGGAAGTTATTCCGGACGGCTTTACCACCCTGTTGAAGGCTGTGTAAAAATGTATTATTTTTTAGCAAATCTTGAAACCCTTGAAAATCCTGAAAAATCCAGACGACGCATGGCTTCCGCTGCGCTGATGGTACCCGCACGCCAGAGTTTTTCCACCGCAACAAAATTGCTTCGCTCAATCGGCGCCAACCGCAAAGCAGTGGCTTTCGATTCTGGTGTCCTCGGGGATTGTGGCACTGATCCAGCCCTACTCCAACAGCGCCTTGAAGCGAGTGATCAAGGTTCCGAGAATGTATTTTCTCGACACAGGACTCTGCGCACATCTCACCAGATGGACCAGCGCAGAGACATTAGAGCGGGGAGTGATGGACGGCGCGTTCTTTAAAACGTGGGTGGTATCTGAGATCTACAAGAGGTACCTCAATCAGGGAAAATCTCAGCCGCCGCTGTATTTCTACCGTGACAGCAACAAGAAGGAGATCGACCTTATCATTTATCAGGATGGTGTCGTTTCGCCGATAGAGATCAAAAAAATTCTGCGCCAAAGGATGCCGCAAAGAATTTCGGCGTGCTGAATCCTATTGAGAAAGAACCAGATGCTGACAGCATCTCGGCTGGAGCAGCGCATCTGAAAACGAAGATTGGAACCGGTGCCGTGATCTGCATGCCGCCGGATATGATCCCGGTCGATCAAAAAACTGATATGTTCCTGTTTGGCTGATTTGAGCAAACGCAGATTGAATTTCACAAAACTGCTGCCGCAATTCTGCGGCAGCAGTTCCTGCTGTGTGTCTGGTGAACACACTTTACTAATATGGAATTGATTCTGGGCATGTTCAGCGGTGGGCTATGAATAGGCGGAAAGAAGACAGTCAGCGGAGGCCATGAAGCGAGGCACGACAGGCGTTTCCAAGTGCTGCCAGTGGGGATTCCCTCGACTGGAAGGGCATCTCGGCGGGTGAGATCACGAAGCGTGTGACGGGCAAGGTACAGAGCGGGTCGATCGTGTTGTTCCACAATGCGGGCGAGCATACGCCTGAGGCGCTGCCGGATATCCTCGACTACCTGCTCGCCGAGGGGTATAAGATCGTACCGATTTCGAAGATCTTGCTCACCTGTGACTATACCATCGACCACGAAGGCCGGCAGTGCCCGGCAGTGCAGTGAGCGTCCGATACCGCACTTGCTTGACCGTGTGTAAAGACGCGAAAAGGGGAGCCCTCTATCACAAGAGAACTCCCCTTTATGATTTCTTCCGTGCATTGCGGGGTGATTTTTTACGCGCCGATGATGATCGGCACCAGCGCTGCGGAGGTGATGCACATCAGCATGCCGGTACAGAACGAGTAGGCGACCGTTTCCGAGCTGCACACCTGCTCGACGATCGGCAGGCACACGTCAGTCGAGGCGGTGCCAGGGATGGTGATGGCCTCGATATAGCCGATCTTGCCCGCGATGACGGGCAGCAGAATGATACCGAGCATCTCGCGCAGCACATTGTGCAGAAACGAGACCGCGCTCGCCATCGTGTGCCCCGCGCTTGCGATGACGCTCGGGGCCATCGTGTACCAGCCGAAGCCTGCGCTGATGGCCAGTCCCTCACGCAGCGTCATGGGTGAGAGCGCGGCATAGACCGCGCCGCCGAGCAACGTGCCGAGCACGGCGAAGATGGGAACTAAAATGACGCCGAGCCCCGCGTTGCGCAGAATGCGGGCAATGCTGCCGTCCAGCCCCATGGAAAAGCCAATGAGCCCCAGCATGATACACAGACCGACTACAAGATAGTCGCCCGAGCGGGACTGAAAGGCGGGTAGGTCGGTGCACACGCGGCGGATGACAAGATCACCGAGCAGCATCCCGACAACGACCATCAGCAGGATGATAAAAGACATTTTCGCGCCCGAGACGTCGGCCTTTTCGTGCACAGCCTCCGCTTCGTTGACGACTGCACCGGCGGGGTGGGCGTGGCGGTCGATGTGCAGCAGCTTTCGCACGGCGAACGCGCCGAGCATGCTGCCCGCAGCAGTCAGCACCGTGACAAAAAGCGCCTGAATGCCGATGCTGCAGAGGCTCGACGTGACCTCCTCGTCTGCGCCCATGCGCAGGCCCATCAAAAGCACCAGCGCATAAACGGAAAGCGACATGAGCTTGTCCACGAATTTGAACTTTTCTGCGTACTTTCGCAGGCGCGAGGCCAGGAGGTAGCAGGCGATCATAATGGACCAGTAGAGTGCGAGCAGAGTCATAAAGTGTCGTCATCCTTTCGCCGCGGTGCGGCTAAAATTGAATGAGGGCGGCGCGTGATCCGCGCCGCCCTCTGCTGCTTTGGTAGAATTGGGGAATATCAGGCGAGGGTGTTGACCCAGGCGGAGTATTTGACAAGGTTCGCGTCGCGTTCGCTCGCGTCCGCGCCCTTGGTGAGGATGTAGACCTTGATCTTCGGCTCGGTGCCGCTCGGGCGCACGACGATGTGCGTGCCGTCGCAGAGCTCGAAGCGCAGCACGTTCGAGCCCGAGAGCGCGATCTTCGTGACCTCGCCGCTTGCGGCGTCGCGCGCGGTGCCATCCGAATAATCCTTGTACGTCGCGACCTTGACGCCCGCGATCTCGCTCGGCGGCGTCTCGCGCAGGGACTTCATAAGAGCGGCCATCTTCTCCGCACCATCTAAGCCCGGCATGACGAGGTTGTGCGTCTTTTCACCGTACCAGCCGTACTTTTCAAAGAGCGCGTTGAGCGCGTCGAAGAGCGTCATGCCCTGGGAGTAGTACCACGCGGCCATTTCGGTGAGCAGCAGCGAGGCCGTGACTGCGTCCTTGTCGCGCACGTAGTGGCCGATCATGTAGCCGTAGCTCTCCTCGTAGGAGAAGATGACGGTGTTTTTGCCCGCGCCCTCAAGCTCATTCATCTTCTCGGCCATGAACTTAAAGCCCGTGAACGTGTCGTAGCAGTCGAGGCCGTTCGCCTCCGCCACGGCGCGCGCCATCTCGGTCGTGACGATAGTCTTGAGCGCGGCGGCATTCGCGGGCAGCTTGCCCGCGCGCTTCATCGCACCGATCAGATAGTCGAGCAGCAGCACGCCCGTCTGGTTGCCGGTGACAGGCTCGAACTCGCCCTGCTTGTTGCGTACCATGATGCCGACGCGATCGCTGTCGGGGTCGGTGCCGAGGATGAAGTCGACGTCGTTCTTCTTGGCGAGGTCAATGGCGAGGTAGAAGCCCTCGGGATTCTCGGGGTTCGGGGACACGACGGTCGGGAAATTGCCGTCGATGACCATCTGCTCGGGTACGCATAAAAGGTGCTTGATGCCAAGACGCGTCAGCGCCTCGGGCACGAGCTTGTGGCCGCAGCCATGGAAGGGCGTGTAGACGAGCTTGAAGTCGTCGGCGACCTTTTTGACGGTCTCATAGTCGTTGACCATGCTCATGACATTTGCCATGAAGCGCTTGTCACAGTCCTCACCGAGCATCGTGATGTGACCTTTGTTGACGGCTTCATCAAAGTCCATCGACGTGACGCCGGTGAAAATGTCGATGTGCTCAAGCTCCTTGGCGATCACGGCGGCGTGCTGGGGCGGCAGCTGCGCGCCGTCCGACCAGTAGACCTTGTAGCCGTTGTACTCCTTGGGATTGTGCGACGCGGTGACGTTGATGCCCGCCTCGCAGCCGTATTCGCGCACGGCGAACGAGAGCTCAGGCGTCGGGCGCAGGGACTCAAAGAGCTTGACGGTGATGCCGTTGCCCGCCATGACGCAGGCCGCGGCGCGCGCAAACTCCATCGAGTGGTTGCGGCAGTCCATGCAGATGGCGACGCCCTTTTTCATGGCCTCTTCGCCCTCAGCGCGGATGACGTTGGCAAAGCCCTGCGTCGCCCAGCGGATGACGTGGCGGTTCATGTTGTGAAGGCCAACGTACATCGTGCCGCGAAGGCCGGCCGTGCCGAATTCGAGCGGACCGTAGAAGCGGTTTTCAATCTCCTTTTCGTCGTTTGCGATGGCCTTGAGCTCATTTCTCTCGTCCTCGCTCAGCGCGGGGGAGGCGAGCCACTTTTCATATTCCTGACGGTAATTCATTGCATGTCCTCCTGTTCCGGAATTTCATCAATGGGGCGGATCAGATTTTTCGCGTCCTCGAGCATCGAGGACGGCACATAGAGCCACGTGCCGCTGCCGGGCGTGCCGAGCACGATCTTGCCGAACGAGCCCTCGCCCTCGTACTTGCGCAGCACGGGGATGTCATACGAGCGGAGCATGGCGCAGAGCATGTCCGTCTCGGCGTTCGTGTCCATTGCGACGGTCAAAAGCGCGGGCTCCTCCGGCGTGCCGTCGGCGGATTTGGGCCAGCGCTGCAAAAGGTCGTTTTCTGTCTTGCCCCAGGTGAGCTTTACTTCATCCGACATGGGTGGTGTCCTCCTTTATATTGATGATGAGTCATTTGTGGTATTTGGTCCCGGCCTCGATCTGGTAGGCGCGGTAGATTTGCTCGAGCAGCATCACGCGCGCCAGGTGGTGCGGAAATGTCATCGGCGACATCGAGAGCCGCAGGTCGGCTTTTTTCTTTAAGTCCTCGTCAAGGCCGAAGCTCGACCCGATGAGAAACGTCAGCTGCGACGCGCCGCGCGCGGCGAGCTGCTGCATTTTCTGCGAAAGCGCTACGCTGCTCATCTCCTGCCCCTCAATGCACATGGCGATGAGCGCGCCGCCCTTGGGAAGCTTCTGCTCGACGAGTGCGGCCTCTTTTTTGAGCGCCTGACGGATCTCGGCCTCGCTCGGCTCGTCGCCAAGGCGCTGCTCGGGCAGCTCCAAAAGCTCTAACTTGCAGCAGCGCGAAAGGCGCTTTTCGTATTCCTTGACGGCCTGCTCGTAGAAGGGCTCCTTCAGTTTTCCGACGCAAAGGACGGTGATCTTCTGCATACGTGTACCTCGCTGATGGTGTCGCGCGGCGCGGTGGCAAGGCGGACGCTCAGCCCGCTCGATTGCAGCGCGCGGCCGACGGTGTATTCGGCAAGCTCGGGGGAGTTGTTCTCGTCGCTCAGGTGCGCGAGCAGAATGTCGCTCGTGCCCGCGCGGACGCATTCGATGGCGAATTCCGCCGCGGCGTCGTTCGACAGGTGCCCGTACTCGCTCAGGATGCGCTGCTTGAGATAATAGGGGTAGCCGCCGTTTTTGAGCATCACGACATCGTGATTCGACTCGAGCAGCAGCATGTCCGCGCCGAGGGCGACGTCGTGCGCCTCATCGGTGACAAAGCCCGTGTCCGTCAGCACGGCGAGCGAGCCGGCGTCGCTCTCGATGCGGTAGCCGACGCTTTCTTTCGCGTCGTGCGACGTGCGGAACGAGCGGACGTGCAGGTCCTTGATCGTAAACTCTTTGCCCGCGGCAAAGGCACGCAGGCGCGGCTCGGGGTATTGGATGGCCGCCGCGGTGCCGAACGTCGTGTACAGTAGGGCGGGGCATTTTTTGGCGAGCGTCACAAGTCCTCGGACATGGTCGATGTGCTCGTGTGTGATGAGAATGCCGTCGAGATCATCAAGCGTAAGGTCCAGTGCTGCGAGCGACTGCGTGATGCGGCGGCAGGAGATGCCCGCGTCGATGAGAAGGCGGGTATCGTTGTGACAGACGAGCGCGGCGTTGCCGGCGCTCGAACTGGCGAGGGTGTAAAATTCCATGGGATGATTCCTTTATATCAATTCACCGAAATCATACCACAGCCGCGCGCAATAGTCAAAAAGAAAAAGCCCCCGCACGGGGGCTGTGAGAGGGAGAAGAAAGCGCTGTCAACCGGCGGGGAAAGCGAGCCCCGCCATGAAGCCGTTTTCGCCAGTGCAGACGATGTCGCCCGCGGCGAGCGCGCCGTCGCAGACGTACAGGTCGGCCTGACAGGGGAGCGAGGCGTCAGGATAGTTGGTCACAACATAGGTGTAACGCGAGAGCGTCTGCCCGCAATAGCGTGTGAGGTCAAAGCCCTGCGAGCGCTGGAGGTCGTTGTAGCTCAAATACGGCTCTTCGAGCGTTTCGCCCAGCGTGACGCTCAGCGTTTCGATCGGCTGGTCGTTCACCTCCCAGCCGAGGGAGGCAAGATACGCAATGCGCTCTTCATTTGTTCCGGCGGCGATGACGGGCGGCGGAGACGAATGCCGGCACGCGCGCAGCGCCAGAAAGAGCGAGAGCAGCAGCGCGAAGATGAGCAGAATTTTTACAACGCGGCGTTTGGAGCACTTGGCGGTGATGATGAACATGAAGCGACCACACCCTTTCGATAAAAGCTATTCCACCGAAAGAAAAAGTATGCTACACTGATACTTCAGAATGCAGAAAGGCGGGAACCACCATGGCACAGCAGAGACTCGACAAGATCATCGCCTCGACCGGGCGCTATTCGCGCCGCGAGGTCAAGACCCTCGTGCGCGAGGGTCGCGTGCTCGTCGACGGGCGCATCGCGGCCAGCGCGGAGGACAAGTGCGACCCCTTGACCGCGCGCATCAGCGTGAACGGCGAAGAGCTTTTTTATCGCGAGCACACGTATGTGATGCTCCACAAGCCTGCGGGCGTGCTCTCGGCGACCGAGGACGGACGCGGGGAGACGGTGCTCGACCTGCTTGCGCCCGAGTACCGCAAGATCGGCCTTTTCCCCGTCGGGCGGCTCGACAAGGACACGGAGGGGCTGCTGCTTTTGACCGACGACGGCGCGCTCGCGCACGACCTGCTCGCGCCGAAAAAGCACGTCGACAAGGTCTACTTTGTCCGCACCGACGGCGCGCTCGACGACGCCGACTGTAAAGCCTTTGTGCATGGCATTACGCTCGGCGACGGGCTCGAATGCCTTCCGGCAAAGCTTGAGATTTTAAAGAGCGACGCGCAGAGCGAGGCGCTCATCACCATCCGCGAGGGCAAGTTCCACCAGATCAAGCGGATGCTGGCCTCGCGCGGAAAGCCGGTCGTTTACTTAAAGCGGCTGAGCATGGGCTCACTCACGCTTGACGAGGGGCTTTCCAAGGGCGAATACCGCCTGCTCACGGTGGAAGAGATCAAAAACCTGCGGGAAAGTGGGCAATTTGCCCAAGGAAAAGCGGGCGCGGACAAGTAAGCGTTTGTCCTTCCTTTACGGAATGCCTAAAAAAGAAGAAAAAAATTGTTGAAAAGAGAAAAAAGTTCTTGCAATCGTCAGACGGAGAAAGTATAATAGTCCCATCAAGTTGGCAGAATGCACAAACTCCCTAATAAATCAAGGAGGCACGGAATATGTCCGGTAGGATTTTTCAGAACATCGTTTTACAGTTTAAGGAAACGACCGATACGGTCATTGGCGTGATCGACTCCGAGGGCACGGTCATCGCCTGCACCGACCTGCCGGAGATCGGCCAGCGCTGGCCGCATCTGGTGCAGCCCATCAATGAGGCCGAGGGCGCCTGCACCGCGCTCGAGGGCAAGACCTTCAAGGCGCTCGAGGGCTGGGGCGGTCAGTTCGACTTTGCGGCCTTCACCCGCGGCGAGGACGCGCTCAGCTCGACCGTCTGCAGCATGGCGACCGTCGCGCTCAACACCGCCAAGAGCTATTACGAGGAAAAGCACGACAAGACGTCGTTTGTCAAGAGCATCCTCTCCGATAACATTCTTTTAAGCGATATCTACGTCCGCGCCAAGGAGCTGCACGTCGAGGCCGAGCTCAACCGCGGCGTGTTCGTCGTCCGCCGCACGGATGAAAAGGCCGACGCTATCCCCGTCGAGACCGTGCAGAACATCTTCCCCGACCGGCAGACGAGCTTTGTCCTTTCCATGGGCGAGGACGATGTGGTGCTCGTGCAGCAGCTTGGCGACAATGTGGAGATGAGCGACCTTGAAAAGACCGCCGCGCAGATCGAAGAGACGCTGCGCGTGAACGGTGAGAGCACCGTGGTCGTCGGTATCGGCACGGTGGCGACGCACCTGCGCGACCTCGCGAAGTCCTATAAGGAAGCGCAGATGGCGATCGAGGTCGGCAAGGTCTTCGACACCGAGAAGTACATCATCAGCTATGAAAACCTCGGCATCGGCCGCCTCATTTATCAGCTGCCGACGACACTGTGCGAAATGTTCCTGCAGGAGGTCTTCAAGAAGAACCCCATCGACGCGCTCGACAAGGAGACGCTCTTTACGATCAACAAGTTCTTCGAGAACAACCTCATCCTCTCCGAAACGGCGAGAAAGCTGTTCGTCCACAGAAATACGCTCGTCTACCGTCTCGAGAAGATCAAGAAGCTCACGGGCCTCGATCTGCGCGAGTTCGACGACGCCATCACCTTCAAGGTCGCGCTCATGGTCAAAAAGTACCTTGCCTCCCGCGGCATCGAAGCGTAAAGAAAAAAATTTGACAAGGGCTGTCTTCGGACAGCCCTTGTTTTTTCGCCATTTTGCGGCAAAAAAGTTGAAAGTTTACATAATTACCTGTTGCCATCGCGGACTTGCCGCGCTATAATAAAGACTGAAAATTTGCGGGATCGAGTCAAAACCTGCTGGAAACTGAGGGAAGAGCATGATACGCCTGAGCGATGTAGTAAAGGAATACGAGAGCGGCACGACGGCCTTAAAGGGCATTTCGCTTCGCATCGAGGATGGGGAGTTCGTCTTTTTGGTCGGCCCGAGCGGCAGCGGCAAGTCGACGATCATCAAGCTGCTCACCGGCGAGATCGTGCCGACGTCTGGTCAGATCGCCGTCAACGGCTTCAGCCTGACGAACATTGCCGAGCGGCAGATCCCGCTGCTGCGCCGCTCCGTCGGCGTCATCTTCCAGGACTTCCGCCTGATCGAGAAGAAAACGGTCTACGAGAACCTGGGCTTCGCCATGCGCGCCGTCGGTTCTTCGCCGCGCGAGATCAAAAAGCGCATCCCCTATGTGCTTGAGCTCGTCGGACTTGAGGAAAAGACCGACCGTTATCCCAACGAGCTCTCCGGCGGCGAACAGCAGCGCGTGGCCATTGCGCGTGCGCTCATCAACAACCCCAGCACCATCATCGCCGACGAGCCGACGGGCAACCTGGACCCCGCGCGCTCGCTGGAGATCATGCGCCTGCTCGAGCGCATCAACCAGCTCGGCACGACGATGGTCGTCGTCACGCACGAGAAAGATCTTGTCAATCAGTTCAAAAAACGCGTCGTCACGCTCGAACAGGGCGTCATCACGAGCGATGGCGACGGCGTCGGCTATAATGCGAGGTAAGCTATGCGCAAACACGATTTTTCTTACTTTTTCGGCGAGGGCATGCGCAACATGTTCTCGCACGGATTCATGTCCTTTGCGGCCGTGGGCATCACGGTCGCCTGCCTTGTCGTCATGGGTACATTTTCGCTCGTGGCGTACAATGCGCAGGTGCAGCTCCAGCAGCTCGAGAGCGAGTATGAAATTCTCGCCTTCGTGGACGAGAGCTGCGACGATGCGCAGACCAAGGCCGTGGGCCGCGCCATCGAGCAGCGTGACAATGTGAAAGAATGTGTCTTCATCAGCAAGGAAGAGGCGATGAAGTCCTTTGAGGCGCGTTACGAGGGGGACAACATGTTCCAGAACCTTGACCCCGAGATTTTGCGCGACCGCTACGCTGTCTATGTTGACGATCTGAGCATTTCCGGCAAGACTGCGCAGGATATCCTCGACAATGTCGAAGGCGTTGCCAATGTCCGCGTGGACGAAGACATCGCGGGCGGCTTTATCACGCTGCGAAATGTTGCGAGCGTAGTGTGCATCGCGCTCATTGCCATTTTGCTGCTCGTGTCGGTCTTCATCATCTCGAATACCATCAAGCTCACGACATTCGACCGCCGCGACGAGATCGCCATTATGAAGATGGTCGGCGCGACAAACGGCTTCATCCGCTGGCCGTTCGTGTACGAGGGCTTTATGATCGGCCTTCTCAGCGCGGTGCTTGGCTTTGGCTTGCAGTGGCTGCTGTATGAATCGGTCGCAAAGAGCCTTGCGATGTCCGACCGGCTGCAGCTGTTGACGATCGTCGACTTTACGTTGATCTGGCGGCCCGTGGCTGCGATCTTTGCCGCCGCCGGTATCCTGATCGGTGTGGGTGGCAGCCTGACGGCTATCCGCAAGTTCCTGCACGTGTGAGGGAGGCGGACGATGAGCAGAAAAAAGATCGCACGCATCCTCCTGGTGCTGGCTGTCGTTGCGTCGCTGACGCTGACGGAGCTGACGCCGCTTTCCATGGTGCAGGACGCCTCCGCCGTCACGCAGGCGGATATCGACAAGCTCAAAGACGAGCTCAGCGGGATGAACTCGGAAAAGTCGCAGCTTGAAAAGGAGCTCAAGTCCATCCAGAACGACAAGAGCGCCGCGCTTGCGCAGAAAGAGAACATCGACAAGCAGATCAACTTGCTTCAGTCGGAGATCAAGGGCGTTGAGTCGCTCATCAGCGAGTATGAGACGCTGATCACGCAGACCGAGCAGGAGATCCGCGAGAACGAAGAGGAAGAGGCGCGCCAGTACGAAAAGTTCTGCGAGCGTGTGCGCTCGATGGAAGAGCGCGGCACGGTGTCGTACTGGTCGGTGCTGTTCGACTCGGCGAGCTTTTCCGACTTGCTGAGCGCCATGGACTTCATCAGCGAGATCATGGACAGCGACCAGAAGGTCATCGACGATCTGCGTGCCCTGCGCGAGCAGATCGAGCAGAAGAAGGCCTCGCTCGAAACGTCCCTTGCCGAGCAGCAGAGCGCCAAGGAGACGCTCGTCGCCAAAAAGAGCGAGCTGAACACCCAGCGCGCTGAGGCGGAAAAGGTGCTTGCCGAGCTCAAGGCGAACGAAGCGCAGTACAAGCAGGTCCTTTCGGAAAAGGACGCCGCGATGGAGCGCCAGCAGGCGGAGATCGTGCGCCTTTCCCGTGAGCTTGCCGAAAAGAACGGCAACACCACCGTGACCTATGGCGGCTACATCTGGCCGTGCTCGAGCAAGTATGTCACCTCGCCGCTCGGCGCGCGCTACACGGGCATCGCGGGCGCGTCGAGGAATCACGCGGGCATTGACATCGGCCGCGTGGGCTACACGACGCAGGCCGTCGCCGCCAAGGCGGGCACGGTCATCATCTCGGCTTACAATAAGTACCGCGGCAACTATGTGGTCGTCAGCCACGGCAGCGGCAACACGACGACGTATCAGCATTTGTCATCCCGTTCGGTCAGCGTGGGCACGTATGTCGCGCAGGGTCAGGTCGTCGGCATCACCGGTACGACCGGCGTGAGCAGCGGCCCGCACCTGCACTTTGAGATCACCGAGAACGGACAGATCATCAACCCGCTCAAATACCTCACCGACTATATCAAGGGTTGGTAAACCGCATAACGCACAAGCTCCCCGCCATATACTGGCGGGGAGCTTTTTTGCGGGGAGGGGTCATTTTGCAGGGATTGGTCTGCTATCGGGACACGGGGGAGAAAAACGGCGCGCGCATGCTCTGCGGCGTGCGCTTTGACGCGGCCTACGCATCGCGCGGCGAGGGAATGCTTGCTGCACTTTCGGCCAAGCGCGCAGCAAAATACCTGCAAAGGCGCCGTGTGAGTTATGCCGTGTTTCCCAAGGATTATCCATATGCGGAGGTATTTGCGCGCTGTGGTGTCCTGCCGCCGCCCGAAAAGCCGCTGCGCATGGCAAAGGCGGCGGAGATCATCCGCCGCGCGATGGCGCGGCTCGGCCTTGCGCCGGAGCGGGCACGTATCGCGCTGTGCGCACCCTCGCAGAGTGCGGCGCTCGAAGCGGCGGCGCGCGAGCTCTCTAAAGATGTGCGCTATCTTGCACTCTGCGCGCCGAATGGCGAGCGCCTTGCGCGCACGCTGCGCTGGGACTGCGGCGCGAGTGTCCATACATTGCAGACGGACGAGAGGATCGCCGCCGACCTGAGCGTCTGCTTCGACGATTTCCCGCTGCCCGACGGCCTTGTGCTGCCGCTGGGGAGCGGTGCGGTTTCTGTCGCCTATGGGACGGAAAACCTGGGCGATGCAGCGATGATCTGGAATGAAGATCAGCTCATCTGCGCACTCTACGCCTCGCTTGCGCGCCGCGCGGACGAAATTTGGGTAAAAGATGTGAAAATGCCGCCCAATGGGGGAGAAAACGCAAACTTACCTTGACAACACGGGGCAAAATCACTATAATTATTTCGCTAAAATGGTATTCGTGTGCGCGCCGCGCAATTTTGCGGGCGCGAAAGAAAGGAACGATCTCAATATGGCGAACATGAAAAAAGAGTACAAGATGAGCGCGGAGCGCAAGGAAGAGCTGCAAAAGGAGCTCACCTACCTCAAGACCGTGCGTGAAAAGGAAGTGGCGGACCTCATCAAAGAGGCGCGCGGCTTCGGCGACCTGAGCGAAAACAGCGAATATGATGAAGCGAAAAACGAGCAGGGCAAGCTGTACTCCCGTATCGCTGAGGTCGAGGAGATCCTGCTGCACACCGTCATCGTCGACGAAAACGACGCGGGCACGAACGGCATCAGCATCGGCTGCCGTGTGACCGTGCAGGATGTGAAGTCCGGCCGCGAGCTGCCCGAGTATAAGGTCGTCGGCTCGCAGGAGGCCGACCCCATGCACCGCGCCATCTCCGAGGATTCCCCCTTCGGCAAGGCGCTCATGGGCGCAAAAGAGGGCGACGAGGTCATGGTGGAGGCCCCTGTCGGCACCATCGTCTACCGCATCGTCAAGATCGAACGTTAAGCTGTATTATATAGAGTAGGAGTAAAGAAATATCATGGCTGAAGAAAATATCCAGACCAACGCTCCCGAGCAGGACCTCAGCGAGATCCTGAAGGTCCGCCGCGAAAAGCTCGCAGCGCTGCGCGCCGAGGGCCGCGATCCTTTCAAGGAGACGCGCTTCGACGTGACGCACCACGCTCAGGACATCAAGGACAACTTTGACGCGCTTGAGGGCAGCGAGGTCCGCGTCGCGGGCCGCCTGATGAGCAAACGCGGCATGGGCAAGGTCAGCTTTTGCGATCTGCAGGATAAGTCCGGCCGCATCCAGCTCTACGCCCGCAAGGACGAGATGGATGAGGAGGAGTACAACCGCTTCAAGAAGTACGACATCGGCGATATCGTCGGCGTCGAGGGCGAGGTGTTCCGCACCCAGCGCGGCGAGATGAGCGTGCGCGCCAAGAAGATCACGCTGCTCAGTAAGTCTCTGCGTCCCCTGCCGGAGAAGTACCACGGCCTGACCGATAAGGAAGCGCGCTACCGTCAGCGCTATGTGGACCTGATCATCAACCCCGAGTCCAAGCGCAACTTCGAAATTCGTTCGAAGTTTGTCGCGTATCTGCGCCGCTACCTCGACTCCATCGGCTTTATGGAGGTCGAGACGCCGGTTTTGAGCCCCATCGCGGGCGGCGCGAACGCGCGCCCCTTCATCACGCACCACAATACCCTCGATATCGACATGTACATGCGCATCGCCACCGAGCTGCACTTAAAGCGCCTGATCGTCGGCGGCATGGAGCGCGTGTACGAGGTCGGCCGCATCTTCCGCAACGAGGGTATGGACACCAAGCATAACCCCGAGTTCACCACCTGCGAGCTCTATCAGGCCTACACGAACCTCGACGGCATGATGGACATCCTCGAGGCCATCCTCTCCGGCGCCGCGAAGGAGATCCTCGGCACCTATCAGATCCAGTGGCTCGGCAAGGACATTGACCTGACCCCGTCGTGGAAGCGCGTCACGATGGCTGACGCCGTCAAGGAAGTGACCGGCGCGGACTTTATGGCGATCGAGGGCGACGCCGAGGCCGCCGTCGCGCTCGCCAAGAGCGTCGGCGTCGACATGGACGGCGTGGACAAGACCTGGGGCAACGCCCTGTACGAGACCTTCGACCAGAAGGTCGAGGAGACCCTCGTCCAGCCGACGTTCATCACCATGTACCCCGTCGAAGTGAGCCCGCTTGCCAAGCGCAGCCCGTCTGACCCGTACCTCACCGAGCGCTACGAGATGTTCGTCTGCGGCTGCGAGATGGGCAACGCTTTCACTGAGCTCAACGACCCGATGGATCAGTACGAGCGCTTCAAGGCGCAGGTCGAAAAGCGCGCCAACGGCGACGACGAGGCCGAGATGATGGACGAGGATTACGTCATGGCCCTCGAATACGGTCTGCCCCCGACGGGCGGCCTGGGCTTCGGCATCGACCGCTGCGCGATGATGCTCTGCGGTACCGACTCCATCCGCGACGTCATCCTCTTCCCGACAATGAAACCTTTGGACTCTGACAAGAAGGTTTCCAAGGAAGTTTCGGCTCCTACGGAGGCTGCTCAGGCAGCTCCCGAAGTCCCCGAAAAAATTGATTTTTCCAATGTTCAGATCGAGCCTCTGTTCCAAGATCAGGTGGATTTTGACACCTTCTCCAAGAGCGATTTCCGTGCCGTGAAGGTTAAGGAATGCGAAGCCGTGAAGAAGTCCAAAAAGCTCTTAAAGTTCGTTTTGGACGACGGAACCGGCGTAGATAGGGTCATTTTGAGTGGTATTCACGAATATTATGAGCCGGAAGAACTGGTCGGTAAGACCTGCATTGCAATCACCAATCTGCCTCCGAGAGCGATGATGGGCATTGATTCCTGCGGTATGTTGATCTCCGCCGTGCATCACGAAAACGGCGAGGAAAAGCTCCATTTGCTGATGGTCGATCCTCACATTCCGGCAGGCGCAAAGCTCTATTGATTGCCCCCTGATCGGGCTAAAAAAGCCTCTCGTACACCAATCCGTACACCAATTTACACCAAGGGTGCACCACGGATGCCGAGAAAAATGTGCGATTGAATTGCAGCCTCGCAGAAGTGATTCTGCGGGGCTGTTTTTTTGAAAACTATATATTCAGATATGAGACTCGGTGAGAAATCACCGGGTCTTATTTTTTGCGCTCACTACGCCTACTAAACAGGTGCAGTGGGCGCTTTTTTGTTTTCTGGAACCGGCACAAAAAATTTTTTTGAAAAAGTGTGGGAATCTCGCAAAAAAATTCGGCAAAGAGAAAGTGAGAAGGCGAAAAGCCTTCCGGGAACCTTGAAAATTTCATATACATTCATCAGATACATTCCTTGAGCCAACAGCCAAATGAAGGTACGCCAAGACCCACCTGCCGCTAACGGTATCAGCGGGACAAAAGGTGGAGAGCGACCCCGAAACCATTCTGAAATATCTGGCAGCTACGGATACGGCCACGACAGGCTTAGGGTATAATGATACTTTTCTACGGAACCGGCGGAGTACCCGGCGGGGGTGAGATTCCCATGGACCCGATTCGCTATCGGGCGTCTGATGACTTCCTTTTCTGCATTTTGGGTTCGAGGAAAAATGAAATGCAGCGACAAAAGCCCCAAAAGGTATTTTGAGGCTTTTGTGGATCAGAAATGATTCAAATTCAGAGAAAGGAGGAAACCCCATGGAAAACTGTAAGGTGATCGCCATCACGAATCAGAAGGGCGGCGTCGGCAAAACGACGACCACAGTCAATCTCGGTGTGGGACTTGCAAGCTCCGGGAAACGGGTCCTGCTGGTAGATGCTGATCCGCAGGGCAGCTTAACCGTGAGCCTCGGCATAAAGAACCCAGACGAGCTGGATGTATCGCTGTCTTCCCTTATGCAGTCGGTCATTGATGATGAGCCGCTTGCGGAGGGTGCAATTATCCGGCACCAGGAAGGTGTGGATTTACTTCCCTCGAACATTGAGCTCTCCGGTATGGAAACAGGTCTGTTCAATGTCATGAGCCGTGAGTATGTTCTGAAGAACGCCATCGACGGCATGAGAAGGAGCTACGACTACATTCTGATTGACTGTATGCCCTCTCTGGGTATGATGACGGTCAATGCGCTGGTTGCGGCAGACAGTGTGATTATCCCGTCTCAGCCGAACTTCCTGTCAACCAAAGGTCTTAACCTGCTTCTGCGCTCCATTTCAAAGATCAAGCGGCAGATCAACCCGAGATTAAAGATTGACGGCATTTTGCTGACGATGGTGGATAACCGCACCAACAACGCCAAGGCGATTATTTCCTCGCTTCGTTCTACCGTGGGAGAGAACATCCGCGTGTTTCGTTCCGAGATTCCCTTTTCGGTAAGAGCTGCGGAGTGCAGTCTTTCCGGAGAGAGCATCTTCTCTCACGACAGGAACGGCAAGGTCGCAGCAGCGTATGAGGATCTGACGAAGGAGGTGACAGAGCTTGAAGAGCGTGCAAAAAATCGATCTGGGCCTGACCGGGTACGATGAGCTTTTCATGAATGACGCGGAGCGAAAGGAAAACAAGCTCCCGCGCATTTATGATATTCCCCTCTCGGAGATCGACGATTTTCCCGACCACCCCTTCAAGGTGAAGCTGGACGAGGACATGGATCAGCTTGTCCAGAGCATCAAGGAGCGCGGGATCATCACCCCTGTCACCCTCCGACCAAAGGAGGATGGGCGGTACGAGATTGTGTCGGGGCATCGCAGAAGGAAGGCTTGCGAGCTTGCCGGGTTTGATACCGTGAAAGCCGAGGTGCGGGAGATGACCCGAGACGAGGCCATCATTTTGATGGTGGAATCGAACCTGCAGCGCTCTGTGATATTGCCCAGTGAAAAAGCTTTTTCGTATAAGATGAGGCTTGAAGCCATGAAAAGGCAAGCGGGCAGACCTTCAAAAGAAAATGCGTCGCCAGTGGCGACTAATTTTCTGCAAGGTCGATCTGATGTTGAACTCGGAGAACAGGTTGGCGAAAGCAAGGATCAGGTGCGGCGCTATATCCGCCTCACGGAGCTCATTCCGGAGCTCCTGGATTTGGTTGACGAGGGACGCATTGCGTTTAGACCTGCGGTAGAGCTTTCGTACCTGCAAAAAGAGGAACAAGGTGCGCTGCTGGAGCAAATCGCCTACGCAGATGCCACGCCATCCCTTGCCCAGGCCATTAAGCTGAAGCGATTCTCCCAGGACGGAAAGCTGAACAACGAGGTCATCGAGTCGATTATGAGCGAGGAAAAGCCGAACCAGAGGGAGAAGATCAACATCAAGTACGCCGAGGCCAGAAGGTTTATCCCTGCCAGCATTCCCTACGAAAAAACCGGTGAGTATATTCTGAAAGCGCTGGAATATTATCACCGGTATCAGGAAAGGCAGAAAAGTCGGAATGACGCAAGATAGGTTCTTCGCCAAGGGAGCAGTCTACCCTTTTGACGCTGCGTCAGCGCCGTTCCCCCTCTCACACTCTCCCCCCTCATTTACCGGCAATACCAGCTCAAAAGGAAAATATACAGGCGGCACAATTGAAGAAAACCAAGTGCATTCGTACAATATGAGAAAAAACAGTCATTGGAGGTCATCCCATGAAAAAGAATCTCATGTTGTGCGCGCTCCTGCTTTCTGTATTGCTTTCCGGATGCGCCGCAGAGCCCCTGCAAGGGCAAACGGTGGGAAACACACCGAAAGCTCCAACACCACAGGAAGGAACGCCTGCTTCCTTTGAGCCGGTATCCACAGAACCAAACGCTCCCACAGAAGCCGTCGATCCCGCAGATTCCATGCTGAATGAGGACAAGCACGATAGCAGCCCGAGCTTTTCTTCTGAGCCGGTAAGCGCACCCACAGAATCGAATGCGCCGTCATCGGAAGAAAACGAACAGGCCCCCGTGATTCCGGAGAAGCCGGAGAAAATAGAAAGTCCAAAAGAGGAACCATCCGTTCCTGCGATAACCGTGCCGGAACCGACTTCGGTGCCCGAGCCCACATTTGATATCGACTGCTGGATTTCCTACGCAAAAAGCACGGCGGTGAGCTTGGGACTGACCTTGGAGAACTCGGCAACAGAATGCTGGGACAATCCGATAACCGCAGATCAGGGCTGCATCTATCTGGAGCGAGACATTAACTCGCGCTTGAAGCGATATGCCGAGGACGAGAGTATCACGGATATCTGTATTTGGTACGAATGCATCGGCACAGGCAGTTACCTGATTTATATCGGGTACGCATAAAACTTTATACCACATTGAGAAGCGTCGTAGAAATACGGCGCTTTTTCATGCCAAAATTCAATTTCAGGAGGAATGAAACTAATATGAAAACAAGCATTTTCAGACGGGGAATATCGGGACTGCTTGCAGTCCTGATGACATTCACCGCGCTCATGGGCATCGGCGCGACTACGGCCTTTGCTGCCTCGACTGCCGGAGAAACCGCTGAGTCCTATTCCGTAGGCTTCCCCAGAGACGGGGACGCCAATCTGGACTACAGCGGCACATGGGGCCATGATGAGCTTCACTACATGAACGACTGGACCTCCGGCGAGGCAACCTGGATGACCACGCTGCACACCATCGGCTCCTTCGATGGACAGGCCTGCTACTGCATTGAGCCGGGCGTGCCCCGCTTGCTGGGCAAGACATATTCCCACCATGGCGAGGATTATTGGAAGAACTACCCATCCGACTGCAACAGCACCATCGAAGCTGACACCATCAAAACCCTGCTGGGCCGGATCATGCAGTACGGTTATCAGGGCAATCTTTCCACCTCGTGGAGATCGCAGAATGCTGCGGATGCCGACAAACTGGCACATATGATGGCCACCCAGGCGTTAGTGTGGGAAACGGTCGTTGGAGAGCGGGATGCCAACTTCAACCATGTGGACCCCGGCAGTGCCGACGCAGTGAAATCCGTTTACCGCACCACCCACCCGCTGTACAGTCGCTTTTCCGCTTATTATGACAGCATTGAGGCCAGCGTGCAGAAGCATACCATTGTCCCGAGCTTCATGGCTAAAAGTACCGGCAAAGCACAGACCGTCGAGCTGAACTGGGACGGCAGCTGCTATTCGGCCACGCTGACCGATACCAACGGCGTCCTGGGCAATTACCGTTTCTCTGCTAACCAAACAGGCGTTTCCTTCTCTGTTCAGGGGAATGTGCTGACGATCTCAACTCAGAATGCGCCTACCGGCACGCTCCGTGTCACTGCCGAAAAGGAGGCTCTGCGTAAGGGCGTCGTGGTGTGGAGCGATGGCCACTATGGTCCGGACGGCACCATGCAGGATGTTGTTACCTACAGCGCTACGGTCAGCGACCCGGTCACAGTCTTTCTGAATCTGAAGGTCAGTTACGGCAGCACCAAAATCATCAAGACCAGCGAGGACGGCAGGGTGGACGGCATTACCTTCACCATCACCGGCGAGGGCGTCAATCAGACCGTTACCACCGACCGAAACGGTGAAATTCACATCGACAATCTGATGCCCGGCATTTATACCGTCACCGAGCAGAGCTACGACAAGTATGTACCCCAGGAAAGCCACCGTGTTACCGTGCTTGCCGGACAGACGGCGACGGTTTCCTTCAACAATGTACTCCGCCGCGGCGATCTGACCGTGACCAAGACCTCCGAGGACGGACTGAATCAGGGTGTGAAGTTCCACCTTTTTGGAACCTCTCTCAGTGGCCTGCCTGTAGATGAATTTGCTGTTACCGATGAAAACGGTGTTGCGACTTTCAAGGATGTGCTTATCGGCACCGGCTACACGCTGGAGGAGATGGACACCGCCATTCGCTATGTGATTCCCGACAGTCAGAGCGCCTCAGTGGAATGGAACAGTGTAACCAATAAGAGCTTTTCCAACATCCTCAAGAAATTCAATGTCACCGTCACCAAGAGTGACTGCGAGACCGGAACGGCGCAGGGTGATGCTTCTCTTGCCGGTGCCGCCTACGGCATCTATAAGGGCGATCAGCTTGTGGATACTTACTACACCGACGAGAACGGCCAGTTCACCACCGGCTATTATGTCTGCGGCGACGACTGGACGATTCGTGAGATCAGCCCCTCCGAGGGCTATCTGCTGGACAGCACCGTTTATGCTGTCGGTGCAGAGGCGGCCAATTACACCGTTGAGCTGAACGCTGCGCCTGCTGTGGCTGTTGTCGAGCAGGTGCAGAAGGGCAATATCGCCATCATCAAGCACTCGGATAACGGCGATACGCAGATCGAAACTCCCGAGGAGGGTGCAGTATTCGCCGTCTATCTGAAATCTGCCGGCAGCTATGAGGCGGCAAAGGATACGGAGCGGGACTATCTAACCTGCGATGAAAACGGCTTTGCCCAGAGCAAGGACCTGCCCTACGGCGTGTACACCGTGCATCAGGTCTCCGGCTGGGAGGGTCGTGAGCTGATGAGCGACTTTGATGTGTTCATTGCCAAGGACGGCGAGACCTATCGCTACCTCATCAACAACGCTAACTTCGAGTCCTTCATTAAGGTCATCAAGGTGGATGCGGAGACCGGCAATACCATTCCCTATGCGGGTGCGGGCTTCCAGATCTTTCGTCCGGATGGCTCCAAGGTAGAAATGACCTTTACCTATCCGGAGGTTACCACCATCGACACCTTCTACACCAATGACGCCGGCATGCTCATCACGCCGGAGAAACTGGAGTTCGGCAAGGGCTACTCCCTCAAGGAGGTTTCAGCCCCTTACGGCTATGTGCTCAGTCATGAGGCGGTCAAGTTCGATGTGACCGAAGAGAATTCCACCGAGGAAAGCGGCGTGACGGTCGTTGCGGTGAAGCTGGGCAACTACGCGCAGAAGGGCATCATCAAGATTTCCAAAACAGGCGAGGTGTTTGCCTCTGTTACGGCGGCGGACGGGGTCTATCAGCCGGTCTATACGGTGCAGGGTCTTGCAGGAGCAACCTATGAGATCAAGGCCGCGGCGGACATCTACACCCCGGACGGTACGCTGCGCTGCAGCGCCGGCGAGGTGGTAGATACGGTGACTACCGGCGCAGATGACACGGTGGAAAGCAAACCGCTGTATCTGGGCAAATATGAAATCGCCGAGATGAAAGCTCCCGATGGCATGGTCGTAAACAAGAACGCCCATACCGCAGAGCTTGTCTATGCCGGTCAGGAAATCGAGATCACCGAAACCGCTGCCAGCTTCTGCAATGACAGACAGAAGGCGCGGATTTCTCTTTCCAAGGTGCTGGAGCAGAACAAGCAGTTTGGTATCGGTATGAATAACGAGCTTTCTGCCGTGACCTTCGGCTTCTATGCCGCCGAGGAGCTTACCGCAGCAGACGGCTCCGTCATTCCTGTGGACGGTCTCATCGAGATCATGTCCCTTGATGAAAACGGAAAGGCAGTGCTCAAGAGCGATGTTCCTTTCGGCAGCTACTATGTCAAGGAAATCAGCACCGACAGCCACTACATTCTCTTCGATGAGAAGTATCCTGTGGTCTTTGCCTATGCCGGTCAGGAAATTCCCGTGGTGGAGATTGCGGTCAATGACGGAAAGAGCATTACCAACGAGATGATCTACGGAGAGATCCATGGCATGAAGAAGGATGAGGACGGCAAGGCGCGGGCCGGGGCTACCATCGGGCTGTTCCTTACAGACGGCACCGAGCCTATCCTGACCACTGTTTCCGCAGAGGACGGCAGCTTCTCCTTTACAGGTATCCCCTATGGCGAGTATGTGGTCCGTGAAATCGCCGCGCCGGAGGGCTATGTGATGGATGAGACGCCTTATACCGTGAAGGTAGATCAGAACGGCGCTGTGGTCGAGATCGAGATCACCAACAAGCTCATTCGCGGCAGCGTTCAGCTGACCAAGGTGGATAAAAACTATCCCGACCACCATCTGAGCGGTGCGATCTTTGAGGTATACAGTGGCGGAAAGCTCGTGGATCAGATGGAGGAGCTGTCCGACGGCGTCTACAAGCTGGACAATCTGCCCTACGGCGATTACACGCTGAAGGAAACTGAGGCCCCCAAGGGCTTCTTCCTTGATGAGAAGACCTACAGTTTCTCCATTAAGGAAGATGGTAAAACCGTCGTCGTGGAAAATGAGGCCGGAAAGGGCTTTGCCAACCAGGCACAGACCGGAGGCATCCGCATTGAAAAGACTTCGGATGACGGCGTGCTGAAGGGCTTTACCTTCCGCGTGGAGGGCACGGATATCACCGGCAATGCCTTCAGCAAGGACTTTGTGACCGACGAAAAGGGGCAGATTCACATTGAGGGGCTGCGCATCGGTGATTATGTGATCTCCGAGGTGTCCAACAAAGCCAACGAGAAGTATGAGCTTCCCGCAAATGTCACCGTAACCGTTCACGAAGGAAAGACGGTTGTTGCCAAGTTCCATAACAAGCTCAAACCTGTTACGGATATCCCCAAGACCGGAGATACCACCAATATGCCTCTTTGGGCAGCACTTGCCGGTATCTCTGCAATCGGCACAGGTGCGGCGGCTTTCTTCACCTTCCGCAAAAAGAAGGAGGTAGGCAAGCATGAGCGTTAAGGTTATCATCGGCATCGCCCTTGTGGTGTTTATTATCGCAGGGCTGATCATTCTTCGCTTGAAGAACAGAAAGTAAAACGGCAAGGGGCGGCATCTTCTTACAGATGCCGCCCCGCTTATAAAAGGAGACGCTATGGAAGAGACAAGAAAAATTGGAGATTACTCCGTAAAGTATTCCATGTATATCGGGCACAAGGATATTGCTCTGGGCGAGAATCCCAGCGCCGACAAGGATGAACGGTATATGTGCTGCTTCGTAGAGACCAACGCCATTTTCGAGAGCTATTCCGGGGTGCTGGTCAGCGACGATTTTGCAGAGATTGCAAAGGTTTTCGGGCAGCGCGTAGCAGACGCAGCCGAGGAAATTATTCAGGAAAACGAAAGAGCCTGTCAGGAGGTCGGCATGAATGAGGAACTCACAACAAATAGTTGTAAGCCCATTTCCTATGAGGATTCCATCGAGAACAAGGTGGTTGTCGTCAAGGGCAGCATTCTCCGGCCTGAGTTCCGCCACGCCAATCACCAGCTTATGCTGTGTACCGGCGGCTTCGGCGCGCAGGCCAATGCGCGAGGCCGTACCTGCTGCTGCATTTCTCTGTACGACGGGAGAAAGACCTCTTTTTATCGCACGGATTTTCTCGGTGTCATGGAGGAAAAGCGCCTTCCCGAATGGGCGCAGAAGGGCTTGGAGAAAGCGAAAGAGATGCACGCGCAGGAAAAGAAACCGACTAAAGAAAGAGGTGACGCAAGATGATCGAGTATGAAAAAAGAGCAATGATCGAGGCGGAGGACAAATATACCTTCCGTCAGAGCACGCAAATTTCCATGCAAACCGGACTGATCGGCCACCTCCGGGCTGATATGGACACGGACGGCAACGGCTTTTTCAGCAGTTGGTTTGACTTCCGGGAAGAGCTGAAAACCGACGAGTTTAAGGCGGAGTTTGACGAGGTAATCAACTCTCTGCGTGAGGAAGGCGACATTCTTCATAACCGTAGGGCGCTTGCCAAGTACTGCTATTGCACACCCCAAAGCCGGATGCAAGAGGAGCCGGGCTACTATGGCGTTCGTGTGGATACCGAAAAGTATGCCTACCTTCTGCGCCTGAACCCGGACAGGGGCGAATACAACCTATACTGCTATTGCTATCGCCGGGACTGGCTCGATCAGCACATGAAGGACGCAGAGAAAGGAATCCGTTTTATTGACAGCCATTACAAGGAGCTGTTTCGCATTCCGGATGGCGGCAAGGTGAAAATCCACTATTCGTGGAATGAAGACCAGATTCGCACCTGCCGGTATATCGACGATTACCATGTGGAGATCGGGAGCAACCTCTATCATATCTGCGAGTTTGCCGAGCGCATGGAATACGGCGGCCATACCTGCGAGCCGATTCGGGACAACCTGCCCGAGCAGTGCTACAGCGTCCTTTCCGGCAGCGACGAAATCATTATCATCAAGCGCGGTGAAAAGGGCTACTTCAAGACGGACATTCCCGTTACCGACAAGGACGAAGCCCGGAGCATCGCGAATGAGTATAATGCAAAGCTCGGCGTCAGCAAGGCGCAGGAAGAAGCCATGAAGGCCGGCTCTATGTTCGGCTTTCAGGTGCCCGCCGCAGACCCTAGAAATTACGATGCAGACGGAAAACCTGTGATGCCGAAGGACAGAGGTGATGCACGATGAGTAAGGAAGATTATCGCATCTGGTCCAATGCCGACCTTGACTATGAGGAGTGGAAAGATTGGATGGAGGAAGAATATCCGACGCTTTCCGATGACGAGCGCGTCGCCATGATGTATGAGGAAAACGGGCACTACCTTGAGGACGAACGGCTCAATCTGGACATTCAACTTTCCCAGCCCATTCTGGTTGTTGCCGATCTGGGGCTTTGGAATGGCAGGCGCATGGGATATAAGGAAATCCCAAGCGGCAATATCCGCGACTGCCTTTATTCCAACTATGACTATACCACATGGTATGTGGACCGAAACGGAGATTTCCGGTGCGATGACACCCACCATGACGGCACAAACCATTATCTCTATCGGGTATATAAGGACAATGTTTCCCAGGCGCAGAAAGACCGGCTCAAAGAAAAAATCTACAACGGCACAGCCACCAGGGCAGATATTGCCCGTGTCACCCGCAGGCTTGGCGATGAGATCGGGAAGGTGTACGGCTGGAGCTTTCCTACCCGACAGAGAGAACGAGGTGAGGCACGATGAACCAAGCACAGCCGAGCGAAAGTTATATTGCCAGACTGGACTATTTGGCTTTCAACGGAAAAGTATGCAGCAGCGTTGCGTACAGCGACGAGCAGCGCTTCTTGGAAGACCTGAAGGAGTCGCTCTATCACGGAGAGCCGCTGTGCGTCGTTCTCTACCGAGACCGGAACGGCAAGACGATTTCTCGTGCGTTTCTGAACGACCTGGATACACTGCCAAAAGGACTTTTCATAGAGGACAGTTCCCACAGAAAGCCGAAGGAAAGGGGTGAAGCACGATGAGGGTAAATGCCATGACAGAGAAGTTTGAAGATGTGACGGTTCTGGGGCATCCCATGCTTTTTACCTGCCTGCGGGTAGACCGTGATACCGTCCCACAGGGCATGTACATGTACGAGGTTCGCCACGATGATGACCAACAGGGCGAGCCGGTTCAGATTGCCAACTGGATCATGGTGAATCATTGGGGAACGTTGATTTCCAATAGGCCCATTCGCTTGGAGCCCCGACCGGATGGGAGAAACGCCTACCGAGACATTGATCCTGAAAACGATTGGAACTATGAGGGCACGCTTACTACCGTGAAGGAGTACATGGAGAAGAATCCACCGGCGGTTCATAAGCAAAAAGACCACGAACCTGCGAGATAAGGAGAAGCTATGGATAAGAAGAAAGCCATCTGCGAATATCTCCGCAAAAATCATATTGGCAAAGAAAATGCCATCCACAGCAAGGAGCTTGAAAAGCTGTTTCTACTTGACGGACGAAATATTCGCCGCAAGATCAGCGCCTTGCGACAGGATGGCTTTCCTATTTGCAGCGATGAAACGGGCTACTATTACGCAGATAACCAGAAAGAAATCAATACCACCGTCTGCCGGCTGAATGAGCTTGTGACGAAGGTGTCCAACGCCAGAACCGGGCTTTTATTTGCGTCGATCCTCGGAGAGAATGCGCAGACCGTTGAGGTCACGATCAAAGTAAGATAAGGAGGGAGTTCCCATGCCGAGCAAATACAGAATCATTTTGGAGATGGCGTCCCAGACTGCCAGGGATATCGCCTCCAATGCCGACCGATATACCGATTTTCTGATTACGGCGGCAAACAACTACAAGTACAGCTTTAAGGAGCAGCTGCTCATCCATGCGCAGAAGCCGGATGCAACGGCGTGTGCGGAAATCGACACATGGAATAAACTCGGCAGATGGGTAAACAAGGGCACGAAAGGCATCGCACTGCTGATCGACAGAGATGTTCCCTACAAGCTGAGACATGTCTTTGATATCTCCGACACCAACAGCCGTGCCGGAAGGAACATCACCCTTTGGCAGATGAAGCCGGAGTACGAATATGCGGTATCGGAAAGCCTTCAGGCCAGCTTCGGTGATGTGGAGGAGCCGCGAGATTTCCCACACCTTCTCATGGATATTTCCGGTTATACCGTGGAGGATAATCTTTCAGATTATCTCATGGAGTTGAACGCTGTCAAAGCCGGCAGCTTTCTGGAGGAGCTGGATGACACAAGCCTTGAGGCATGGCTGAAAACCACGCTGAAAAGCAGCGTCGCTTTTATGGCGCTCTCCCGTGCGGGGTATGAGCCGAGGCAGTATTTTGACCGGGAGGATTTCAGCCATCTCTTTGACTTCAACACCGTGGAGGTTATCTCCGTGCTCGGTGCCGCAGTCAGTGATATTTCTGAGATGGTCATCCGGGAAATGGGCGAAACCGTCAAGGAGATGGAGAAGGAAGAAAGACGGAAGATTCGCACATTTGCACAGGAGGGTGCTTCTGCGTATCATAAGAACCGAACAGAAAACAAGGAAAGGAGCAACGAACATGGAACTGACCTATACGATGCAGGGGGACTATCTGATTCCCGATCTGACCGTGCCGGAGAGTCCGAAGCTTGGGAAGTATGGAATGCTGCGACGGACATTCCTCCGCGAGCACCGGGATGGGATCTACACCGGGATGCTGCTGAACGGAACACTGAACAGTCATTTGGAGGAGGTGGACCGGCAGGCGCAGAAGATGCTGGACGACCTGACCGAGCAGATGAAGGCGCTGAACGGAGTGACAGAGCAGTTGAAGGCGGAGGATCAGATGCGGTGGGTGCAGATGATGAACTCTATTCGTCACTCGGCGGAGGAAGTGATTCTGAACGACCTGATCTACGCGTAACGCTCCCCACAGTTGAACAGCAACAGGAAATCATCGCAGAAGCGGAGGAAGAAAAATCCTCCGCTTTTTCTATTTCTCAGGAGGACATCGACGCCATTCTGACACGAGGCAGCGGCATCCATCAGGGCAAATTCCGCATCTATGAGCAGTTTCTCAAACAGGATTCTTCCGAGAACAATATCACCTTCTTGAAAAACGAATACGGCATCGGCGGAGCCTATCCTGCCGTTTCCGGAAGAAATCTCGACGAGAACCACGACGCTAAAGGCATCAAAATCAGCAGAGGAAGAATCTCCCAGCCCGACGCAGAAATGCTTTTGCGGTGGAATAAGGCCGAGAAGCGGATCGGGGAGCTGATCCGAGCCGACCGCTATCTGAGCCAAGCAGAAAAGGACAACTATCCTGCCTACCGGGAGCAGGCAGAAGCTCGGAGGAAACGAGGTGAAATCTCTGAGGAGTTCCGGTCGATTGTCTATGATTACAATGACTTTGTGGCGCAGCTTGGTGAGGAAAGCAAAGCGCTGAATCTGTATTATTTGTCAAGCTGCTGGGGTGCGCTCAGCGTGGGCGAAAAGAAAATGCACGCCCGTACTGCGGAGGGTGACTTCATCCTCCCCATGATGCGCGAAGCAATGAATACGATCATTGCGGACAACACCCACTTGACCGCACGGTGCGAAGCCATGCTGGAAGCGTTGAACAGCGATGTGGCGAAGTCCCTTGAGCCGACCTTTGATGAGCTGAACCCTCCACCGGAACCCCGGAAGGAATACCGCTATCATCTCGGCGATGCAGTCTATATCGGCACACAGGAATACGAGCTGCTGTCTTTTGACGAGAAGAAGGTCGTCCTCTTTGATACGCAGTTCCCGCTGTTTAACAAGGAGCTGACTCGTGAAGAGTTCGATAACCGGCTCAAAGAAAATCCGCTGAATGACAGGCTGCTGCAAGTCGTGGAAGAACTCCCTGTCGCAGACAATACGAAGGCGAGAATATCCCTTGACACCGGCAGTAACAAGGTTCACTGGATTTACTTCAATCCCGATGCAGATGCAGGTGGACAGTATGTTTCCGGTGACCTTGATTTCTCTGTTTTTGAAGAGCTTGTCGAGCAGTATGACATTGCCAACCATCCGGAAAACGCCGCCGACTTCCGAAATGACCTTGAAGAAATGTCGGATCAGTTCCTTGCGGACATCAATACCCCGTTCTTCATGGAAGCTGAAAATGACTATGAGATGGACTGCGATTATATCGAGTTCACGCCGGAAAACCTCCTGAAGATTCACGAGGATATTCTGTCTTTAGAGGCAGACCGGGAAGCAGCGCGAGAGACTGACCGATATGAGGCGGAGTTTGGTGCGGACGGCACACGGGTATTCAGAGAAACGGAAGATTTGGCAAAAGACGATTCCGAAATTGAGAGCCTAACGGACGAAGAATTGGATGCTCTGCCCATCAGCACCGTCAAAGACGGCGAGGTCGTGACCTACCCCAATGCGGAAGCCTTGCTGGATGACCAGAAAGAAGCGCTCGCTCCGCCTCCGCAGGTGAAAAGAGCCTCCAAGGTTGCGCCGCATGTGCTGCATCCGGAAATCAACACCGAGTACCGAACCAACTTTCAAATCGAGAGCGATGATATCGGCGTGGGCACGCCGCTGGAACGGTTCTATCACAATATCCGTGCCATTCAGCTCCTGAACAAGCTGGATGCGGAAAACCGATTGGCGACACCCACCGAGCAGCGTGTGCTTGCCGACTATGTGGGCTGGGGCGGTCTATCCGAGTTCTTCAAGGAGGACAATCCCCATTATACCGAGCTGAAGAATGTGCTTTCCGATGAGGAATATGCGTCGGCAAGAGAATCCACGCTGACGGCCTTCTATACGCCGCCCGTAGTGATCAAGGCGGTGTACAGCGCCTTGGAGAATATGCACTTCCAGACCGGCAATGTGCTGGAGCCCTCCTGCGGCATCGGCAACTTTATGGGACTTGTTCCCGAAAGCATGAATGACGCGAAATTCTACGGCGTGGAGCTGGACAGTATTTCCGGGCGAATTGCGCAGCAGCTTTATCAGAAAAACAGCATCGCGGTGCAGGGCTTTGAGAATACAAACCTTCCCGACAGCTTCTTTGACGCTGCAATCGGTAATGTCCCCTTCGGGCAGTTCAAGGTGCCCGACAAACGCTACGATAAGCACAACTTTCTCATTCACGACTATTTCTTCGCCCGCACTTTGGATAAGGTGAGACCCGGCGGCGTGATCGCCTTCATCACCTCAAAGGGTACGCTGGATAAGGAAAACCCCAATGTCCGAAAGTATATCGCGCAGAGAGCGGACCTCCTCGGCGCTATCCGGCTGCCGAATGATACCTTCAAGGCCGCTGCCGGCACGGAGGTCACATCGGACATTATCTTCCTCCAAAAGCGTGACCGATTGGTGGATATTGAGCCCGATTGGGTGCATCTAGCCACCGACGCCAATGGCATCCGGATGAACGCCTATTTTGTGGACAACCCTGAAATGGTGTTGGGCGACATGCAGATGGTCAGCGGGCCTCACGGCATGGAGTCCGCCTGTATTGCTTATGAAAATGCAGAGCTTGGGGACCTCTTGCGGGATGCCGTCCAGAACATTCATGCCGAGATTACCGAATTTGAAATCGACGATCTTGAAGCGGAGGATGAGGACCTTTCTATCCCCGCTGACCCTGATGTGCGCAATTTCAGCTTCACGGTGGTGGACGGTAAAATCTATTACCGTGAAAACAGCCGCATGAATCCCGTGGATGTTTCCACGACTGCCGAAAGCCGCATCAAGGGTATGATTGCCATCCGTGATTGTGTCCGGACGCTGATTGAGTACCAGACGGAGGACTATCCCGATGCCGATATCAAGGCGGAGCAGGAAAAGCTCAATCGGCTCTATGATGATTTCAGCAAAAAATATGGGCTTATCAGCGCAAGAGCCAACAACTCGGCATTCAATTCCGACAGCTCCTACTGCCTGCTTGCTTCGCTGGAGGTGCTGGACGATGAGGGCAACTTCCTCCGCAAGGCAGATATGTTCTCTAAACGAACCATCAAGCAGAAGGTAACGGTGCAGTCGGTTGACACGGCTTCCGAGGCCTATGCTCTGTCCCTTGCGGAAAAAGCGAGAATCGACATGCCATATATGTCGCAGCTTACCGGCAAAACCGAGCAGGAGCTGTTTGAGGATTTGAAGGGTGTGATCTTCCTCAACCCCATGCACATAAGCGAAGAGGACGGCAAGCCGAAGTATCTCCCTGCCGATGAATATCTCTCCGGCAATGTCCGTGAAAAGCTCCGTTGGGCAAAGCGGAGTGCGGAGCTCTACCCCGAGGATTACGGAGAGAATGTCCGTGCTCTTGAGGCGGTACAGCCGGTTGACCTGACGGCAAGTGAAATTTCCGTGAGGCTTGGCGCAACATGGCTGCCTCCGGAAACCATCGAGGAGTTCATGTTTGAGCTGTTCAGCACCCCGCGCTACTGCCAATGGAATATCCATGTTCACTACGCGCAGTACACCGGTGAATGGAATGTGGAGGGAAAATCCTACGACCGCAGCAATGTGAAAGCTCACAATACCTACGGTACCGGTAGAGTCAACGGTTATAAGATTATGGAGGAAACCCTGAACCTCCGGGATGTAAGAATCTTCGACTACATCGAGGACGGAAACGGCAGGAAAACGGCTGTGCTCAACAAGAAAGAAACCGCCATCGCACAGGGCAAGCAGGAGCTTATTAAGCAGGCCTTTGCAGACTGGATATGGAGCGATCCGGAACGCCGGGAGCAGCTAACCAAGCTGTATAACGAGAAGTTCAACAGCATTCGCCCCCGTGAGTATGACGGCAGCCACCTGAATTTCGTGGGAATCAATCCGGAGATCACGCTGAGGCCGCATCAGGTCAATGCCATTGCCCATATCCTCTACGGCGGCAACACCCTGCTTGCGCATGTGGTGGGGGCCGGGAAGACCTTCGAGATGGTAGCGGCTGCACAGGAGAGCAAGCGGCTGGGCTTGTGTCAAAAAAGCCTGTTTGTGGTCCCCAATCATCTGACGGAGCAATGGGCGAGCGAATACCTCCAGCTCTACCCCTCCGCCAACATTCTTGTCGCCACCAAGAAGGATTTCGAGACCAAGAACCGCAAGAAGTTCTGCGGGCGCATTGCCACCGGCGACTACGATGCGGTCATCATTGGGCACAGCCAATTTGAAAAGATCCCCATGTCCCTGGAACGACAGCGTGCCATCCTGCAGCAACAGCTGGATGAAGTGCTGGACGGCATTTCTGAATTGAAGAAAAACCGTGGGGATAATTTCTCCATCAAGCAGCTGGAGCGAACCAAGAAAACGGTCAAGCAGAAGCTGGACAAGCTCAATGACCAGTCCCGCAAGGATGATGTTGTGACCTTTGAAGAGCTGGGCGTTGACCGTATCTTCATCGATGAGGCTCATTACTATAAAAACCTCGCCGCATTTACAAAAATGCGGAATGTGGGCGGCATCAGCCAAACCGAGGCCATGAAGTCCAGCGACCTGTATATGAAGTGCCGGTATTTGGACGAGTTGACCGGCGGCAGAGGCGTTGTGTTTGCCACCGGCACGCCCATCTCCAATAGCATGGTGGAGATGTACACCATGCAGAAGTATCTCCAGTACGGAGCGCTGCGCAGGAATGACCTTCTCCACTTCGATGCCTGGGCCTCCACCTTCGGCGAGACGGTGACGGCTATCGAGCTTTCTCCGGAGGGCACGGGCTACCGCGCCAAAACAAGGTTTGCGAAGTTCTATAATCTACCGGAGCTCATGGCAATGTTCAAGGAGACCGCAGATATTCAAACGGCGGATATGCTCAAGCTCCCCGTGCCGGAGGCCCATTACCACAGCGTTGTTTTGAAGCCATCGGAAACGCAAAAGGAAATGGTGGCCTCTCTTTCAGAACGAGCCGAGCGTGTCCGCAATAAGATGGTGGATTCCAGCGTGGATAACATGCTCCTCATCACCAATGACGGTAGAAAGCTCGCCTTGGATCAGCGGCTCATGAACGATATGCTCCCCGACAGCGAGACAAGCAAGGTGGGCGCGTGTGCGGAGAATGTTTTTGATATTTGGCAGCTCACCGCCGATCAGAAATCGACACAGATGGTATTCTGCGACCGTGTAGCGATACGTTGCTACAAATAAACTTTATGTGGGCGAAAGCCTGTAAGGAGGTAAAAGTAGCGGGGAAAACAGAGTTTTCCCTAACTGATATTCTGAAGAGTGGAATGATGGGGTAACGCCCTGAAACGCTCACCTGATACTACGTTGGAAGCAAAGGAGTGCAATATCCTGCGCTGACACAGCACGTTGAAGTCGGCTGAGAATCGTCCAAACAGAGCCGTAAGGCAGATGTGGAAAGCTGTCCAGAGGTGGATAGTGCGGTCTATAGGTCGGGGGTCTATAAAATGCCTATGACAAGAATGTGGCTGACAACCACTGACGAAAGTCCGAATGTATGGGTCAAGAAGAAAGAACGGTAGAAATGCCGTTGCCATGAAAATGGTGTATGTGGGGTAAAGTAAGGCGGTCGCAATGAAATTCCCTATAGCATTACAGGTGCTATCCAGCATACTGGCCAAAAGGATAGTCTAAGGGCATCATGTACAGATAGGAATATCGGAACGTAGAAAGTCTCGGATGTGGAGCGATTGCACGCTATGAAGCATGAAAAGGAAATCTGTGTCGTCAGGAATGAAGGTGCAGTATAACTTTTCTTAATCCGGGAGGAAGGTGCAGCCATGGTACCGTATTCAGTCAGCGATGGTTGAATTTAGAAGCCGTGAAAAAAGTAAGCGGTGGAGGGACGGGCTGTAGTCAAGAGTAAATTGAAAATATCATTATTAACAAACACGCATAGGTTCGAGTAGGACTAAGAAAGGTTAAGCCCACGAAAGTGAGTGATGACCGACTATGGCAACAAAGAAAAAGGCTTTGAAGAAATCGAAACTGCGCCATGCTGAATATTACGATTTCCAGAAAATTCAAGATAAGCTGTATGCCGAAAGTATGGATGGCAAGATGTTCACCAAGCTGGTGGAAATTATCACCCTGCCGGAAAATATCAAATTGGCATACCGGAACATCAAGAAGAATAAAGGAAGCAAAACAGCAGGCACAGATGGCAAGACCATACAGCACTTAGAAAAGCTCTCTGAAGAAAAGCTCGTTGTGCTTGTGCAACGGAAATTCAGTTGGTATGTCCCCCAAAGTGTTCGCCGAGTAGAGATACCAAAGGACAATGGTAAGACAAGACCGTTGGGGATACCGACCATTATGGACAGACTTGTTCAGCAATGTGTTCTACAGGTTTTAGAGCCAATTTGTGAAGCAAAATTCCATGACCACAGCTACGGATTCAGGCCAAACAGAAGCCAGCAGCACGCAATTTCTCAAGTCCATAAAAATATGCAGCTAAGCCATCTGCATTATGTAGTTGACATTGACATTAAGGGATTCTTCGATAATGTGAGCCATGGCAAGCTGCTAAAACAACTGTGGACACTTGGAATATGTGACAAAAAGCTGATTTCTATTATATCTGCAATGCTGAAAGCGGAAGTGGCAGGAATTGGGTTTCCAGAGAAAGGGACACCGCAGGGCGGTATCATCTCTCCGCTTCTGTCAAACATTGTGCTGAATGAACTGGACTGGTGGTTGGCAAGCCAATGGGAAAACATTCCAACACAATATCCGTTCAAGCAAACGCCTAACCGCAATGGCAGCCCCAATCATGGTAATAAGTATGCGTCCCTGCGTAGAAGCGGATTGAAAGAAATAACCTGTGTCCGATATGCAGATGATTTCAAAATATTTACCAGCAGCTATCCTAATGCGGTCAAGCTGCTCCATGCAACAAAGGACTGGCTAAAAGAGCGTCTCGGTCTGGATATAAGCCCGGAGAAGTCCAAGGTAATCAGCCTGAAAGAGGACTATTCCGATTTTCTGGGATTCAGACTGAAAGTGATTCCCAGGGGCAAAACCAAACAGGGACAAACCAAATTTGTTGTAGAGAGCCATGTCAGAGAGAAATCCATTAAGAAAATTAAAGACAACCTTGCGGAACTGACCCATGCGATTCAGTACCCGAAGAATGCGGCACATTCCGAATATGAGGAAATTGCGAAATACAATGCCTTTGTACTCGGTGTCCATGACTACTACAGCATGGCGACCAAGGTCAGCAAGGATTTCAGAGGATTAGCCTTTTCAGTCCAAAAGAGCCAGAAAACAAGATTTCGACAGCGGTTAAAAACGGCAGCAGAGGTTGAAAAGAATCGGATTCCGTGCCATATAGCAAACGTGATTAAGGAACGGTACGGAAAAAGTAAGCAGTTGCGATATGTAGGAGGAATTGCGCTTGCGCCAATAGGCTATGTCAAGCACAGGCATCCCATTCAGCGAAAACGTGGTGTGAACTCGTACACCGCAGAAGGTAGGGCAATGATTCATAAACAACTGGAAGCAGTTGATATGGAGATTCTGCATTATCTGATGCGAAACCCGGTCTGGAATGCCACCATAGAGTATAACGACAACAGATTGTCACTATACTCGGCTCAAATGGGTAAATGTGCCGTAACCGGGGCGAAGCTGATGATTGGAGATATTTTCTGTCACCACAAAGTCCCACGTTGCAACGGAGGCACAGATGCATACCAAAATCTGATTTTGTTATGCGGAAATGCCCACAGGCTTATTCACGCTACCGATACCGACACTATTGCAAGGCTTACGGATTCCTTAAACCTCACTCCGAAACAGAAAACCAAAGTTGATAAGCTCAGAAGTCTTGTTCATGTTGAGAGTTGTTAAAATGTAAATCAATTTGCCCTTGATGGCAAGCCGTGTGAGCTGAAAGGTTCATGCACGGTTTAGGGCGGGGGAAAAGTTGGAGATAACATCAAAATCTTACCTATCGCCCCTGTCTACGCCCCACGGCGACGGCAAGTTCAATGTGTACGATGATCTCCGGAACAAGCTGATTGCCAAGGGCATTCCGGCAGAGGAAATCGCCTATATCCACGCGGCGAATTCAGAGGCGCAAAAGAAAGAGTTGTTTGGCAAGGTGCGCTCCGGTCAGGTGCGGGTGCTCATCGGTTCCACGCAGAAAATGGGAGCCGGCACCAATGTGCAGACGAAGCTTGCGGCACTTCATCATTTGGATTGTCCGTGGCGACCGTCTGACCTGCAGCAGCGGGAAGGACGAATCATCCGCCAGGGCAACGAAAACAAGGAGGTCGATATTTACACCTATGTTACGGAGAACACCTTCGACAGCTACCTGTATCAGTTGGTGGAATCCAAGCAGAAGTTCATTGGGCAGATCATGACCAGCAAATCCCCGGTGCGCTCTGCGGAAGACATTGACGAAACTGCCCTGAGCTATGCGGAAATCAAGGCGCTGTGCGCCGGCAATCCCCATATCAAGGAGAAGATGGATCTGGACATTGATGTGTCCCGTCTGAAGCTGCTCAAGGCCAACCATCTGAGCCAGCGCTATTCGCTGGAGGATCAGATTTTGAAGGAGTTCCCCCAGAAAATCAAATCGTTGGAGCAGCGCATTGAGGGCTATCGGGCGGATATTGACCAGCGAAAAAGAAATACCGAGCCCAACGAGGACGGCTTCTCTCCGATGTTTATGCCGGGCGGCACGGTAAGGGAAAAGAAGGCTGCCGGCGATGCCATCCTCGGTCTTTGCAAGTCCATGACAAGCCCCGACCCAGTTCCCATCGGTCAGTACCGAGGCTTTGATATGGAGCTGTCCTTCGATACCTTTAGCCGGGAATATAAAATCACGCTGATTCACCAGCTGCGGCATACGGTCACGCTGGGCTCGGACGTCTTCGGCAATATTCAGCGACTGGATAATACGTTCGGTGCTTTTGAGGAACGAATGGCGGCGTGTGTCGAGCAGCTGGAGAATACGCGGGTTCAGCTTGAAAATGCAAAGGCCGAGGTACAGAAGCCCTTTCCCCAGGAGGAAGAGCTTGCGGCGAAAACGACCCGCCTGAATGAACTGAACGCCCTGCTCAATCTGGACAAGAAGGAGAATGAGATCGTAGACGGCGAGCGAGGCGAGAAGGAGCCGCAAAAATCATCCGCAGACAGAGAACGCTAAAATGAAAATCACAGCGGCAATGTGGAATGTCTGCATTGCCGCTGTGTTCGCAAGCTGCAAAATACGCCGAGCGTGTGATATAATGGAGCTGACAAATCGGGATTTGTGAAATCCACATATTTTAAGAAGGAGCCTTCGCTTATGCGAAAGCTCCTT
>ERZ835541.652-NODE-652-length-40840-cov-4.890916_pt1 | contig 40840 bp, 30 predicted proteins | sample MGYA00519945_ERZ835541 | MGnify/ENA primary metagenome ERZ835541 (study PRJEB31850, sample SAMEA3708780) | human gut metagenome | biome: human gut; feature: human-associated habitat; material: faeces | place: China | collected 2014 ...
GACACCGTGATAACCACGGTCGAGGGCATGGGGCTTACAGTTATCCAGTGGGACGCTGAAGCGCTCGATATAGATGGAAAACCGCTCCCGGAGCCAGTTCAGGCAACGGGGGCGGTTTTTTCAGAAAAGAGGGCGCTTTAAAGATATTGATACCCGCGGCGGGGGTTCCGTCCGGGGCTGTTGTGCTTCCTTAAAACTGCGTGGTCATGGAACGCCGCGTCACACGGTCATTTCTGATTTCTTCATGCTGAGAATGTGATTCTTCACGCGGGCTTCTATCTCTTCCTTGGTGAAGTAATCAAGTATCATCGTACCGCCGAGGATATTCAGATACTTTGAAGCCTCCTGGTAGATGAGCTTGCGCTCCCTGCCGTTGGAAGCGGTTTCGCGCTCCAGGTCGTTCAGCGCACTGAGAAGCCCGAGCGCAACAGGTCTGCTGCTCATGTAATTGCTCGAAAATAAGATAAGGGTCTTTCTTGAAAAGTCATCTTCGAAATAGTGCGTAAGCTCGAACGGGTCTTTGCGGTCCGGGTCGTAGGTCAGCCGACCTACCCACCACAGCTTCGCCAGCGTGTTGGTTATCAGCGAACGCCGTCTGCCCTGACCGTAAAAATATCTCGACAGCACGTCCTCTTTGGTTATCTTCTTTGACGAGGAAGCCTCCCAGCGCTTGTTTAAGAACTCCCACATATCGCCGTGGCACATTCCCGCCCACAGCCGTTCGTCGGAAGCCTGCGTATCCGTTATGTTCATCATAGCTGAATACAGCGTGATGACGTTCTGCACGTCAGCCTTTCCCTGTTCCTTTTCGGTGCATACAAGGCTGATATCTCCGACGGTGGTCATAAATTCTCCGAAAGGCTCTTCCTCGCCGAAAAATTCATATATCCAGTCATTGACCGGCAGGCGATACTTCTCAAGGTTGCCTTCAACGTTCGCACGCAGGGAAGCCAGTGCGTCGTATTTCAGAAAATGCAGCTTCATTGTTCGTCCTCCACGCTGTCGCCAAGCTGTGCCAGAGCAGTTATCGCCTTGTTTACCGGAAGCTCCAGCAGCTTCTGCGCCAGCTCGAATGATTCATAAGTGTCAAGCGTGGTCTGATCCAGCTTCAGCCCCTGCGCGGAGAGCGTTCTTCGTATCGCCCTGAACCAGCGCCGCTGTTCGAAATCCTCCGTGCCGCTGCGCTTAAGCGTTTCGAACACATATATCAGCGCAGGCAGAATAAGTATCGAATGGAACACCGGCAGATACGCCGGGGAATCGGACATCACGCGGTAATTGCTGAAGCTTTCCGCGCACAGCGTGATGGCGATTTTTTCCCCGTCAAGGTCTATTTTCATGCTTTCATCTGAATCCATCGCGCTCCTGCATATCGAGAAAATGGACGGCACCTTTGCCAGCTCGTCGGTCTCCTTGATTATGTCAACGCTGCACTGACCGCCGACCGCAAGTATCCCGCCGCGCTCGACATCAAAGCTGATGTCGCTGTAGTCCGCGTTGAATGCAGGGTTTGTATAGCCGTGTATATCCTGCTTTGCGACTATGAACGCGCACACGGAGACCTTTCCGTTGAGCCGGCTTTCCACGATGTGCCGCGAACAGCTTTCAGAGGAGCATCTGATTATCTCCCGGAATGCGGTGTACGGACACTCTATATGTATCACGAACTCAGCCTGCCCCTCGCCGATAAGCTGCTGCAGCGTGCTGTCCTGCAAATTCAGCGCAAAGTCAAACACGACCTCCCGCGGGCCTTTGCTGATATTCGGCGTGAATGTAAAGCTGCTGCCGGTGTAGTCGTCGTTCGCCGAGGACAGCACCGGATAAGGGTACAGCTTAGATCTGATATCCATACAGCTTCACCTCCATCGAGCTCTGCTCCGCGTAGTCAATAGTGAAATCCACCGACAGCCGCTGACCTGCGGAAAAGCTTCCGAGAATTATTTCGTTGTCCTGGCAGGACAGCTTTTTACCGCTGCTGGCAAGGAACGAATCCCGCACCTTAACGTCAACGGCGCTCTGCTCTCCCGAAAGCTGGAACTGTAAATATCCCCACTGTGCGCTCTTTGACGGCGTGAATATCAGCCGGTACCGGTGCTGTCTGGGGTCGGTCATGAACAGCCTTACACGCATGATGCGCATTTCGATTTTCTTCTTGACGACAGAATCGCTAAACGGGTCCTCAACGCCGACCTGATAAATATTGGCGCCCTCGCCGTCCGTACCTTCACTGTCCCCGCCGCCAAAACCGCCTCCCGACCCGGAACTGTTTTCATCATCGTACATATCATTGCTTCCGGTGCCGCCGCTGCTTTCACCTTCGGCGATACCCATTCCGCAGTCAGCGGGGGCGCCATCGGAATCCGCATAGTTTTCCGAGCCTTTCTGTCCTGTCTGGATATCCGACATGGCAACGTCAAAATCTTTGGTGACGCTGCTTATGGTTTCAGTCTTTTCGCCGCCGTCGGATACGCCCTCGTCGTCCGGCAGGAATTCTCCCATTCCCTCTGCGTCAACCTCCTCGAGAGTGGTCTGCATTCCATACTGCTGCACTATCTCCTTCAGCCGCCTGGACAGAGCCTGTTTATTTTTCTTCGCGGCGGAGGGTTCGCTGTGGCGCTCTGGCTCCCATGCGTCATGCTGGGGATTCTCCATCTCCCTGAAATACGCGTTTATCTTTTCGTCTTTAAGGATACATACTCCTGCGAAGAATATAGTACCAGAAATACGATTCTGGTCGAATATCTTCATTCCGCTGCTGCGGCTCATGAGTATCTTGCGGTGCAGATCCTTCTGAATAAGAAGATGCAGCTCTATCGTACCCAGATCCTGAAAGCGCTCGCTTATCACTACAGCCTTGTCGGAAGTCATCGCCTGATAATAGTTGAATACTTCCGGAATGACCTCGCGGTATTTTTCCACGAGCGCCGGGAGGGTCTCAGAAGATATCTCGGTATCGCCCACGCTTACCACCAGATCGTTCTGGAAAACGGATATCAGGAATTCCGAAAGCACCGACCTGATGATATCGTCCTGCCAGTTCTTCCCCTCGGAGAACGCGGCGATGAACACATCGGTGCCGCTTGTCCGGCGGCGGAATTTACGATCGAGGGATATGCACTCCGGTATGGCTGCATTTTTTCTGGTTTCGCCGTAGAACCCCATGCCGGCGGTCATGCTGTCCGAGTCCAGACCGAGAAAGTTTTTCTGCCGGAAGGAGACTAGCCGTGCAACTCCCTGGAACGCTTTCAGCCCTTTGCTGTCCAGCGTTGAGTAGAAAACGGTGCGGAAGTCCGAGCAGGCGAACGGAGCAGATTTCCCGATGCCGAAGCTGCCGCCGGACGAGCCGCCCTTCGACGAAACTCCGGAAGCCTTTACAAGATTCTGCCACGGGGAGTTATATTCCTTGTCCGAACCGGTAAGTCCGGTTGTGTTGAAGTCGCTTATGCGCAGCATGGGTATCCTGTCCGATTCGGAACGTTTCAGCGCCCTGGTGAAGAAATCCACGGTTTTCTTGTTGCCCTGCTCCTTCCAGAAGCTGCGGCAGGATTTAAAAGCGTCCCTGAGAGAATCGAACTGCTTTATATCGCCGGGCGAAATGTATGACAAAGAAAATTCGACCCTGACCGGCTTGCCGGGATCCAGCCTTGCGTCGAGGGAATTCTGGCATATCTCCCTTGCGAGGGAACGGCAGGGCGAGCCTTTGAAAGTCTCTATCCCGGCTTCTCCGATACCGCTCAGCGTGCCGAAATTGTTGCCGGGAAAGTTCCAGTCGATGCTCATTATCTCAACTCCTGACATAAATGGTGTGCTTATATTTTAACACATAATATACCATATTTCAATATATTTTTGCAAAAATAACAGGGTTCTGAGGAAAAACCTCCGGCGGTCTGACAGGCGAAAATGCAGACGCACCTATAATGATATAGAGTTGGTATTTAAAACAGCTTGACAAGAAAATATAAAAAGGAGTATAATTAAATGAGGTAATGTTTTTTATCACATAAGATCATAAACGGCAAACATGCGGCTTAACACCGCAGTAACCGCTTTGCATTTTGCGTCAGGGGGCTATGATGAGAGAATTAGAATATCCTTTTGATCCTGGTTATATTATGAAAAAAAGACGCTCGATCAAAAAAGAACTCTTGAAAACTGATAAACCGTTCATTGAAAAGCGTATAGCAGTTCTCGGCGGATCGACTACGCACGATATAATTGATATACTGGAACTTTTTCTGCTGAACTATGGAATCAGACCGACATTTTACGAGTCGGAGTTCAATCAGTACTGGCAGGACGCGATGTTCGACAATCCGGAGCTTGACGAGTTCAAGCCGGAAATAATCTTTATACATACATCGTTCAGGAACATCACAGAGCTTCCTGTTATTTCCGATGACGCGGCAGCAATCAGCGATAAGCTCGACAGGCAGTATGAGCATTTCCGTGTAATGTGGGAAAAGCTGTTCAGCAAATTCGGAGCGGTCATAATTCAAAACAACTTTGAAATGCCCTTCTATCGTCTGATGGGCAACAAGGAAGCTTCAGACCTGCATGGTTCGATCAACTTCGCGGCTTCCCTGAACATGAAATTCTATGAATACGCACAGAAAAACAAGAATTTCTTCATAAACGATATAAACTACCTGTCTGCCGACTACGGACTGTCAAAATGGGCAGATCCTTTTGTGTGGCACATGTATAAATATATTCTGGATCTGAATGCCATTCCGCAGTTCTCGCTCAATCTTGCGAATATCATAAAGTCGCTGCTGGGCAAGAACAAAAAGGCGTTCGTTCTCGACCTTGACAATACGCTCTGGGGCGGTGTTGTCGGTGATGACGGCGTCGAGGGCATCGAAATAGGTCATGAAACGTCGATGGGGCAGGTGTTCAGCGAATTCCAGAAGTACCTTCTTGACCACAAACAGCTTGGCGTAATGCTCAACGTATGCTCAAAGAACGACCACGAGAACGCTATCGCCGGTCTGAACCACCCTGCCGCGACATTGAAGCCCGACGACTTCATAATCATTAAGGCGAACTGGCTCAATAAAGATGAAAATGTAATGCAGATCGCCAGGGAGCTGAATATTCTCCCTGACAGCCTTGTCTTTGTTGACGATAATCCCGTAGAGAGAGGCATTGTTCGTGAAAATGTTCCCGGCACCGCTGTACCGGAAATCGGTAAGGTGGAACAATATATCACAAATATCGACAGGAATGGGTATTTCGAGGTAACTAACCTTTCCGAAGATGATATAAAGCGAAATGAAATGTATAAGGCGAATGTTGAACGCGCTAAGCTGGAAAGCACATTCACGAATTATACGGATTACCTGCTTTCTCTGAACATGACGGCAGTTATCAAGGATTTTGATGATGTGTATATCCAGCGTATCGCACAGCTTACCAACAAATCAAATCAGTTCAACCTCACGACAAAGCGGTTTACACAGGCTGAAATGGAAGCGGTCATGGCAGACGACAGATACGTTCGTCTGTATGGAAAGCTGGAGGATAAGTACGGCGACAACGGTGTGATCACCGTCGTCCTGGGACGAAAAGAAGGCACAGTCCTTCATATCGAACTCTGGCTGATGAGCTGCCGTGTGCTCAAGCGCGGCATGGAGCTAGCCATGCTCGACAGCCTTGTTGAACAGGCAAAGAAACAGGGCATAAAAACACTTAAAGGCTATTATTTCAAGACTCCCAAAAACAGCATGGTCAGGGAATTTTACGGCGCCCTTGGTTTCACGAAAATCAGTGAACAGGAAAACGGCGATTCTGAATGGGAACTTGAAATTGATAACTACGAAAACAAAAATAAAGTAATTAAGGTGGTAACAAACAATGAACAGAACTGAAATTTTAGAGAAACTCAACGAAGTATTCCACGATGTCTTTGACAATAACGATATCGTTGTGACTGAACAGACCAATGCAAATGATATCGAAGAATGGGACAGCCTGATTCACATTACACTTATATCGGCGGTCGAAGATGAGTTTGACGTTTCCTTCGACATGAAAACGGTCGTTTCCATGAAGAACGTAGGAGATATGATCGACGCAATAGAGGAACAGATATAACAATCCTGATGATCTGGCTGGTATTGAGGTGTTATACAGGTAATGATTTTTACATCGTTTGAGTTCATCGCTTTTTTCCTTATCGTGCTGATAGGGTATTATCTGATCTTTCCAAATTTAAGATGGATATGGCTGTTAGCGGCCAGCTTTTATTTCTACACTAAGGCGTCGCCGCAGTTTTTGCCGTATATTCTGGCGTCTGTCGCCGTTATATATGCTTCGTCCAGAATGATCGGGTACTTGGATTCCCGTAAGGCAAGCTATTTTCAGAAAAACGAACTTACAAAGGACGAAAAGAAAGCCTACAATAAGCGCTGCACGAGAAACAAGAAAATATTCTGCGCGGCAGGAATTATCCTCAATGTAGGAATGCTCGCCTTCACAAAGTATTTCAATTTTGTGGGGGAGAGCGTTTCAGCCATTACAGGAGGTACATTTACCGCGCTTGATATTATCGTTCCTCTTGGAATTTCCTTTTACACTTTCCAATCTACGGGGTATCTCATCGATGTATACCGCGGAATGTATGAGCCGCAGAAAAATCCGATGAAATATGCGCTGTTTATTTTATTCTTTCCCCAGATCATGCAGGGACCCATCGGCAGATACAACGACCTCGCGCCGCAGCTTTTTGAGCCCTGCAAGTTTGACTATGCCAGGCTTAAGTCCGGGCTTGTGAGAATGCTGTGGGGCTTCTTCAAGAAGATGGTCATAGCGGACAGAGCCGCGCTGCTTGTGAACACGGTGTTTGACAACTGGAAACCATATAGCGGCGCTGTTATTTGGGTCGCGGTTTTCCTTTACGCCGTTCAGCTTTATGCGGATTTCTCCGGATACATGGATATCGCACTTGGCGCAGGTGAAGCCCTGGGTATCAGGCTGTCCGAAAACTTCCGCACGCCATATTTTTCAAAATCAACTGCCGAATTCTGGCGCAGATGGCATATTACCCTCGGAACATGGTTCAGGGACTACCTGTTTTACCCGATAATCAGGACAAAACTGTTCCAGAAAGTTGCCAAGAGCAAAAAGCTCCCCAAGTTTGTAAAGACAAATATTCCGACTATAGCCGGACTGGCTGTGGTGTGGCTAATAACCGGCATATGGCATGGCGCTGACTGGCACTATGATGCATGGGGTATCTACTACGGAATGATCATCATTGCGTCCTCGCTCCTCGCGCCGGTCTATGAAAAACTCACAAAGCTGCTGAGAATAAAGACGGACTGCTTTAGCTATAAACTGTTCCAGATAGTTAGAACCTTTCTGATCGTGCTCGTTGGTTACGTCCTGTTCAGAGGAAACGGACTGATGGCAGCATTTAAAATGATAAAGAGCATGTTCACAGTTTATAATCCTTGGGTATTTACAGATGGAACACTTATGACGCTCGGTCTAGACGCTGCAAACTGGAATGTGCTGATCCTTTCAATGCTGATTCTTCTTGCGGTCAGCATCGCCAACGAAAACGGAATAAATGTCCGCGAAAGGATATCCCAGCAGAATATCATTTTCCAGTGGATATGCTATCTTGCCGGAATTTTTGCAGTACTTATTTTTGGAATTTACGGTCCTGGCTACGATGTTTCTTCTTTCTTGTATTTCAATTTCTAAACCAGTAAGTTGCGGAGGAAAAGTATGCTGAAAAAAGCTATTATTACATCAGCAAAAATAGTGACCTTTCTGCTGATAACATTTTTGATTCTCTCGGGTATAACTGAAATATTCAAGTATAAATCTACTGAAACGGTTTCCAGAACTTATTACTGCTACCCTGGCAACACATTTGACGTAATATTTTTAGGCTCCTCTGTAATGAAAAATGACGTATATCCGATGCAGCTCTACTCCGAACAGGGAATATCATCGTATAATCTGGGGTGCGGTTCACAGTCGCTGGCATCGTCCTATTGGCTTGCTAAACAGGCTATCCGTCAGCACAAGCCGAAACTTATTGTTTTGGACTGCGTTTTCAGTTATCTGGATACTGCTTACCTTTCTGACGAACATCTCCATTATGTGACAGATGTGTTGAGCTATCCGGAAAAATTCGAGCTTGTCAATGAGATCGTTCCGGAAGATCAGAGATCAAATTACCTTTTCGAACTGGCGGTTTATCACAATCGTTTTTCGTCCTTGAACAAAGCTGACTTTTTTACCGAAAACAATTGCGACTACGGAGCGAAAGTTCATAGTTGGGAAGGTGCATTTGACGCAAATTATGACGTAATAACCGAATCGTCAAAAATACCTTCGATTTCAGAAGAGTACTTGATCAAAATAATTGAGCTTTGCAAAGAAAATAACATCGAACTTCTGCTGACTGTTATGCCTATGGATTATTATCAGCAGGGAACGAGCATGGATATGGTCGAGTGCCAGAAAAATTATAATTACATTTCTGAGATCGCTGATAAATATAATTTGAAATATCTGAATTTCATGTATCATACAACCGAAACCAGTTTGGATCCACAAAGGGATTATGACGGCGGCAGACACCTCAATTATTTTGGCGCGACTAAACTGACAAAATATCTTGGAGAGTACATAAAAAGCAACTATGAACTGCCGGATGTGCGTACCAACTCTAAATATGATTTTATGAAGACCGATAACGACATATTCAATGAATATTGTTATAAACAAGTCATAAAGCAAACGCGTCTTATAGAACATTATCTTCAGGCGCTAAAAGGATTGGCAGATACTGAAAAATACACAATGGTGTTTTCAGTAAGGGACATCCAGGGATATTCTCTTACTCAGGAACAAGCGGATCTGCTGAAAGCTCTCGGATTCGATAATGCCGATACGCTTTTAGAGCATGAATACCACAGCTTTGTCGGCGTGATAGATGGCAAAACCGTTGTCGCGCAGAATATTGGAAACGGCGACAATGGCGATGGCAATACTAAATACCACGGCATGCTCAACGACATGAATATTTCCGTTACCAGCCAGACTTTACACGGTGGAAATACCTCGTCGATAAGCGTATCCGGAAAAGAGTATTCCAAGAACATGCGTGGTTTCAATATAGTTGTCGTTGATAATACGACCGGAAAGGTCATAGATTCTGTTGCATTTGACACACATGTGCCTGAATTTACATGCACAAGATAAAAAGGCTGTTGCTGTGGATTTACCGACAATTATATTGTAACAGAAAGAAGTTAAAAGCTAACCAGCAGAACAAAGCGGCGTGTATCCGTACATGCCGCTTTTTATTCTATAGTGAATCCCCGGCGCGCTAGCCCCGGGGATACTGTTTATTTTCTTACCAGCATCTTCAGCTTTTCCTATACCACAGAAAAGGCTGCTTCCCTTCTTTTTCGGAACGCAGCCTTTTCTTTATTCCGCTTATACTGCCAAGTATCTCGCCGCGTGGGATGACGCCATGTACATGAACTGCGAAATAAAGCGCGGGCAGTGCTGCACGACTGTAAAAGATCTGTCTGCAATCAATCAGCGAACGATCCAACAGACCCGCACGGTGCTGAACCGCCTCGTTTCAACAAACGACATAACGATCGAAGCGCCCCCGCAGTTCTGCATTTTAACGCTGACGAACTACGACGAGCTGCAGCCGGTCGGCAAACCGCCTGCGGATAGTTTCTCTGACCGCCCGACCCTTGCCGTTGGAGAGTTCCACCATCTTAGGACATACTGTGGTCCTGCCTCTTCAATGACGAAATCGTCGAGGTCGGTGTTTATATCGTCCGTAACAAGCACAGCGATATCATCGAAGGATATCAGGCCGCTGCTCCACCAGCCCTTCTGACTGCCGTTCTTCAAATAGAGCCACACTCCATAGGTGAGATGACCTCGCATTCGTCGCCCGTCGGGCTGTCCCTGCGATCGTCCTGAGGATCCTGCCCGCGCCGCAGAACAATTCTCTGCCGTCCTCGAACCGGTAAGATTATACAATCCTTTTTCCGGCTGGGGATGTTGATTCGCACGTTTTGGCTTTCAGGCTTTTAATACTCAGTGTCATTTTCGGTCAGGCTGTCATAGTCGGGAAAAAACGCCTGTTCTGCAAGACCGGCGTTTCATATTTTATAGCTGCCGGAATTTACGGGGCATGTTGTTCTGTGACAACTCTGCGCCTGTATGGATTTCTGCATTCACCGCTTGACAACCAGAACAGAATGTAATATAATTAAAATGGTAATTATATTTGAAACTGCCGGGGGGAACGTAAAGTGAAATTCATAGACAACGATGGAATGATAACTGCAAACCGCATGAGCGAAGCGCAGTCAAAGCTGGCGCAGGCTTCAAGGCGGCTCAGCTCCGGGTACCGCGTGAACTCCGCCGCCGACGACGCGGCAGGGCTTGCGATTTCCGAGAAGCTCCGCGCCATCGACCGCGGTCTGCGGCAGGGTCAGCGCAACATAAACGATGGAATCAGCTACCTCGACACCGTGGACGGCTGCGCGCAGGAGCTACACGATATGCTCCACCGCATGAAGGAGCTTGCCGTGGAGGCTTCAAACGACACCCTGAGCCGCCTCGACCGCGAGGCGATCGACCTCGAATATCAGCAGCTCATCGACGAGATGGATCAGATCACGGATTCTGCGGAGTTCAACGGCATACCCCTGTTCGAAAAGCACCTCCCGGAATACGAAAATGACGCGGGAAGCCTTTCTCACGAGGGCTGGGTCACTATAGACGGCACAAACTCCCCGCTTATAATCGGCGTCAGCAAGGACGGCGCGGACTATGAATGCACGGTCAATATCCCCGCGGGGACCTACACGGTCGAGGAGATCGCCGACAAAATAGACGACGAACTGTGGGAGCAGGATCTTTCGCTCATAGTCGGCGTCAACGAGGACAAGCAGCTCACCATGCAGTGCGAGGGCGGGAAGATAAACTACATAGCCGGAAACGGCGCGTCGCTGTTCTATGATAAGGTGACAGGCAATTCCAACGGCTACCTGCTGGGCGTTACTAATTTCGTGACCCCGGACATCAGGCTGGATATAAAGCCGGGCAAGAATGACGTTATCGAGTTCCGGCTGGGCAATACCGACGACACGAAATATTCCATAAAGATAGATCAGGGAAAGTATACCCGCGATGAGCTTGTCGCGAAGATGAACGAGAAATTCCAGAACGCCGGGCTCCCCTGCAAGATGGAAGCGGTCGCGGAAACCGTCAGCGGCAGAAACGTCATCGGAATAAAGAGCGATATGACCATGACCGGACTTTCCGGCAACTTCCTGATGATAGACCACATCAGTTCTCCTATCTACGATATCTGCAAATACAGCGACCTTGTGAACAGCGAAGCGGTGCTGACCGGAACGCGGCAGATTCCGGCAGGGCAGGAGATAGAGCGCGGCAGGAACGACTATTTCGTACTTGACGCAGGCTGGTACGACAGCGACGGAAAACCCCATCAGGAGAAGCTGCGCATTGACCTGCTCGACCCGGGCGAGGATCTCCGCACCTACTCCAGCGCGGACGCCATCGCCGACCGCATACGCGAAAAGCTCGCGGAGTACGGCTGCCCTATAGAGGTCAAAACGGTGAACGGCGCGCTCAGGCTCAGCACGCTCCAGTACGGCAGCGAGTGCCGTGTGAAGCTGGACAAGACGGACGTACCGAGCAGCTATATGGTGTACGACCTCTTCGACAACGCAGCGCTGTCTGTGCTGAAACCCGGAAAGGAGCGCTCGGAATACACTCCCGCTTCGCTGAAGTGCTGCAAGAAGCTTGACGCAGGCATAGTCATACCCCAAAACATGAACACCCTCGCGTTCAAGATAACCACCGACCCGGCCGGAACCATTGCCGGCGGCGACCTGACTTTCGACATACCCGCGGGGACTTATTCCCGCTCACAGCTCCAGACGAAGCTCAACGACCTGCTCGCCGCGAATTATCCGCAGCTTAAGGACAAGCTGTATTTCACTGTCGGTGACACGCTTTCCGTCAGCGCTAACGGCTCTGACGGCTGGGAGATAACCGGCATACAGTCCTATAAGGATATAACGAAAAGCCCCGCGAACAGATATCTTGTAGACGGCACGAATTACTACGACAATATAGACGGCTCCCGACCCTCCGACCAGGAGCAGACCCTGGTATCCTACACCAACACCGACCCCTCCGGAAAGAGCACGGTAAACCGCACGGCGGGCGAATCCATTCCTGCGGTGGAGTATAAGGACGGGTACGTTTCTTCCACGCAGCAGCAGTCGGACAAGCTGCTTTCATACGGAAACGCTTCCCCCAGCAGCACCCCAGGCACTACCTACAAGGATCCCGGCTATGAAAGCGAACTCGGAAGCGAACACACTCATCACACCCCCGCCTACAGCACGCTGAACAACGTCCTCACACAGTTCACCGAAGCGGGAACTTCGCTGCGGGACACCACGCTCAGCTTCGACCTTACCGACAAGGACGGCAGGAAAAACTCCTACTCCGTCACGATACCAAAGGGTTCCACGGCGGAACAGGCTGTCGGGAAAATAAACAGGGAGCTGAAAGATGTTGTCTCCGCTTCGGCGGACGGCAGCAGCCTGAAGCTGAAATCTAAGGCTGAGGGCGAAGATGTTGAGTTCAGCAATTTCTCCGGCAATATGATGCAGTACGCGAAGAAAAGCAGCCTTGCCGGGAGATCCGGCGCGGTCATTGACGGCGATACTGTATACGTTCCGTCAACGCTCACCCTCAGCAAGGCTTCCTCGCATATCCCGCTCACCGTGGACAGCACCAACGACCGGCTGGCGTTCACCCTCGGCGGCAAAAGCTATGACCTCAGGCTGGAAAACCGCGCTTACGGCAGCCTTTCCGACCTCGCCGCGGAGATAATCGCGAAGATGGCGGCGGCAAACGGCGGTTCAACAGCCGGGGTGAAGGTCAGCGGGGACTCGCTTGTTTTCACTGGCGCGCCGAAGGACGCAGGCGGAAGCAGCTTCTCAGCCTCCAGCACCTGCCCGCTGAACAAGCAGAAAATAACCCATGACGTTATAAATTCGCCCTATTACAATCCGGCGACAGGTAACGCGGAGACCCCGGCGAAGATAGCGCTTTCCTCGGTGGACAGCCACCTGCCGCTCACCATCGACAGCTCCGGCAGCAGCAATAACTACATCACGATAGACTACACCTACCCCAAAAACAGCACGGTATCCGGAATCATCACCAACAGACTCACGATCATGATCCCCGATGGAACGTACACCAGCGGGGCGGACCTCGCCAGCGCCATAAACTCCGCGATAGACATGGACGCTTCGCTCAAAGGGAAGATAACTGCGGACTATGGCAGCGGCGGGCTGACGTTTACGTCCGTTCAGCGCGGAAAGGGCTGCAGCTTCAGCAATCTTACCACTACTTCAAACATCGAGAAATACAAGAAAACAAACACCGCCGCAGGCGGAACAGCCGTTCCGGGTGAGAACAAGCTGAAATTCCCGGCTTATATCAGGAACAGCAAGTTCTCCACGCTTTTCGGCGGCGACGGCGTTGAGATAAACGACCTGAACGATACCGTGTCCATAAACGTCAATGGAACGGACTATAAGTTCAAGCTCGCGCACGGCTCTTACAGCGGCAGCGACGGGCAGAACAGACTTGCCGGTCAGATAAGGGACGGTTTAAACGGCTCCGGCGTGACGGTGGACGCCAGCGGTTCAGAGCTGAAGCTCACCACCTCGAATGTCGGCGCGGGAGCTTCCGTTTCGCTGAACGCTGACAATACCTCGCCGATTTTCAAGCGCGCGGAGACCTGCAATTCCCCCAGGCCAACCTACCGGAAATATACCCCGGCGTATATAATCGGCAGAGCGACAGTCGGCAATATCGAGATAAAGGACTATTTCAGCGAGATGACGTTCGACTACGCCAACAACGGACTCAGCCAGACCCTCACCGTGTCCGTCCCCGAGGGAAGCTACACCGCCGACGCTCTCGCCGCCGCCATACAAGCCAGCATTGACGGGCAGATAGGCGCAGGTCAGCTTGAGGTCGGGGTTTCATCAGGGAAGCTGTCGATAACCGCAAAAGTGGTCGGCGGCGACCAGAGAATGGGGAATTTCTCCGGCAGGCTGTTCAACAGGGTGTTCCAGGACGTGAACTATACCCGGCTGAATCCCCATACCGAAAAAGCGGGCACGACCGCAGGCTCTGCGATGTCCTATATCATCGGCAGGAATACGATCCAGCCGGAAACGGCGGACGAGATAAAGAGCGGGAAGAACGTGCTGATATATGCCGGGCTTAACGACGAGCTGAAATTCGATTTCACCTATCAGGGGCATACCTACGAAGTCGGGTTCAATATCCCGGAAGGGTCGTACTATCCCGACGAGATAGCCGCCGCGATACAGACCGCCGGGCGCGAGGCGATGGGTAAGATGACCGATGTCAACGGCGACCCGCTCCTCGCTGAGAATTTCCACGCAACGATAGGTCTGAGCGCGATAGGAGTAAGCGAAAATTCAACGGGTATCGACAATTCCGACAAGCTGATACTCAGCTATATCGTCCCGGACAACGGAACGGTGAAGCAGGTGGACGCGATAATAGACGGCGTGCGCGGAAACTCGGCGTACAGGCTTTTCTATGACGCCACCCAGTCGCCGAGGCCGTCGAGGATAATCGGAAAATCCGACCTTTCCGGCGGCGTGACGATAATCTCCGGGCAGAACGACGAGCTTACGTTCGAGCTGGACGGCGTTCCGCTGACGGTGAAGATACCTGCGGGGACTTACGATTCCCGTTCGGTATCCGAGGCGCTGAACAAGGAGCTGGAGGCGATACCCTGTCTTGTCCGGGCGGTGGACAACAACGGAAATCTGATGTTCTACACCACGGAAAACGGCGCGTACGACATAGACAAGTTCGCCGGGAGCGCTTCTGACGAGCTGTTCTACGGCGCGGACAAGCGCGACGACGACAACGAGATAGGCATACATTACGGCAGGCGCACGAACAGCTACATCTGGTACGACAAGACACGCGCGGACGAACACCTCATGCGTATCAACACCACGGGCGTGACTACAGTCGACCGCGCGCTGAAAGCGATAAGCCGCCTTGATTACGCCAACGACTACCTCTCGAAGTGGCGTGCGGTCTCCGGCGCACAGCGCAACCGTTCCGAGCACGCGTACAGCGTCAACGCTACCACGGTGGAGAACCTTGAGAGCGCGGAATCCGGCATTCGCGACGCGGATATTGCGGAGGAGGTAAAAGCCGCCGCCAAGCAGAAGCTCATAATGCAGGCGCAGGGGTACATCATGTCAAAGCAGAAGGAGAACAGCCAGTCTGTTCTGGATATCATGGCGTGACGGAGGAATGCTGCGCAGTTCCGGCGAACCACACCCGCGCGGCAATGCCGATTTCCAACGGTATCCACAAAACCAGTTATAAATGAATCCGCTCCCGGAGCCAGTTCAGGCAATGGGAGCGGCTTTTATCTGATATGAAATCAGGCTGTGCGGTCGGAAGCAAACGTTGAACAGATTACAGATTCACAAGCAAACCGCCCAGAGCCAAAAGCCCGGGGCGGTTTCCGCATATCAAAAAATCCAGGAAGCGTTTATTATCCGACTGCCATTCTGAGGACAGCCGCCGCGTCGGAAGCGTTGACCGTTCCGTCGCCGTTGAGGTCAGCCGCCGCTAGGTTTGCGCCTGCGGAAATTCCGACGGAGTACTTCAGTATCTCGGAAGCGTCGAGCGCGTTCAGGATACCGTCGTTGTTCATGTCGCCGGGAAGCGCGCTGAGTTCGCTCAGCATTACGGCGTAGTCGCCCTTGCCGTCAACGCCGGGGACTGTCGCCTTTCCGGTGCTGTCGAGCTTTGCACAGCCCATGAATACCAGCTTCCCGTCCGCCGACTTGTACAGGTTCGCGAACCTGCCCGCAAAGTTAGCCTTGAAGCTTACTGCAATGCCTGCGGGGATATCCGCGCTGCTTACCGTGAACTGAACGCCCTCTGTTCCGGCAAGTCCGCCGGTCTTGAGCTTCTGGGTCGGGATAAGCGTGAGGTCTGTCGAAGCCGCATTCTTTATCTGCGAGCCGTTGATAACCCAGCTCTTTAAGCTGTCGACAACAAAGACTGCCTTTATCTTCTTGTCAGCGACAGCCTTCATCACCTCTGCGGGAACGGTGTAGTTTCCGTTAAGGCTGATGGTTACTGTACCGCCCTCTGCAAGCTTAGTTATTGAACCTGCGATGTCTGCCCAGCTTGTTTCCTTGCCGTTGAAAGCAGGCTTGGTTTCCTCCGTCTTAGCGGAGGACGGTCTTGACGAACCGCCGGAAGAACCACTGGAAGAGCCTCCCGAAGAACCACTGGAAGAGCCGCCGGACTTCTTAGTGAACACAGCAGTTACGATGTCGCTTGCAGCCGCGTCAGCGCTTACCGCGAACGCCTTTACTGCCGCGGAAGCGGTCAGCGTGAAGCCGCCGGCGTACTTGGTGGAATCCACGGTGGGCGTAGTGCCGTCCATGGTGTAGTAGATCACCGCGTCCGGAGCTGCGCAGGTGATGGTAACGGTCTGCGAGCCTGTGAACGTGCCGCCGTTCGGGGAGATCACCGGAGCCGCGGTCTTTTCAGCCTTGAAAGTTTCCTCTTCCATTATGTAGCCGCAGATGGTGCACGCCTTGTAGCGGTGACCGTCCTCGGCAGCCGCTGCCTCGACATCGGTTATCCAGTCGCCGGCGATATGTGATTCAGGCTCAGTGGTCTTTCCGCAGGCGCACTCGTGCCAGTGACCGGACTTATCGTTATCCCAGCTCTCGCTGAATACGCAGGTGTGCTCCTCGTTGGCTACGAACGCATATACGCTGAAGTGCTCGAGGTATACAACGTAGCTGTCCTCCCTCTGCTTGCCCGGGATAAGCTCCTTTGTGCCGTCGTCAAGCAGGCGGTAGCAGTAGAACGTCTTGCCGCGGTGCCCCTTCGGTATCGGGATAACTACCTCGACAAGCCCGTCGTAGCCGTTGGAGTAGTCCTTGTCGCCGTTTATCAGCGTGAGGTCGAGCAGGCTGTACTTCTTGTTAGCGGAAATTTCAGTTCCGAGAGCTTCCTCCGCGCGCTTTATGCCCTCCTCGTCGTATATCTCCTTCGCCTTTACCTTTACCTTGCTCAGGTCAAGACCTACGCCCGCTTCGCTCTTGTCCTTCATGTTGAATGCGGGGGTCGCGATTATCGTGGTTATCTTTTCGTCCTCGGGAGTATCGGGGTTGGTTTCTACCTCGCTCTCCTTGGCGTCGTCCTTGTCGAAGGGCTTGTTGTCGTCGCTCGCCTCGCCTATGCAGATGAACGGGATATCGTGCCTTATAGCGTAGAAGTTCACTGCGGAATCCTTGTAGCCGCGCAGGCTGAAGCCGCTCATCTTCTGGTCGGCGTAAGCGAAGCCGAACGCCTGATTGCCGATGTTCGTCACGGACTGCGGAACAGTCAGCGTCTTTATGCCGTCGCAGCCCCGGAACGCCCAGTAGCCGACGTAGTTCACGCCGTCGCGGATAGCAACGTCGGTCAGCTTGCTGCACTCTGCGAACGCCTCGAATCCGATGAAATCGAGGTTGCCGAGTATCGTTACGGAATCCAGACCCAGCGCGCCGTAGAACGCCGCGTCGCCGATGTGGTTCACGGTAGCGGGGACGGTGTATCCGCCCTGGATACCGCCGGGGTACGCCACGAGCTCCTTCATATCCTTAGTGAACAGCACGCCGTTCACGGATACGTAATTCTTGTTCGCCGGGTCGCAGGTTATGGACGTCATAGAGCTGTTCTGTGCGAACGCGCCGCCATTTATCCGGGTCACGTTCGCAGGGACGTTGATAGTCTTAAGCTTGGAGCAGCGCTCAAACGCCCAGCTGTCGATGAACTCCAGGGAATCCGGCAGGGTGACCGTTTCCAGATTTTCGCAGGTGTTGAAGCAGTACCAGTCCAGTGACTTCACGCCCTCGGGGATAACGAGGTCGGTGATGAATGACTGAAACAAAAATGCACTGTTGCCTATTGCGCTGACTTTCTTTCCGTCCAGCTCTGCGGGTATCTCGAGCTTTGGGGTTACAATAGTGCCGCCGGTGATGGTTATAGTGCCGTCCGGATTGTCGGAGTAGGTGAACGTGTTGGTGTCGCTGTCGGCGGTGTTTTCATCGTACTTATAATCAACACTGCCGAGGAGCTTTCTCGTATTGTCGGCATATACCGCGTAGATTTCAAGCGTGTACGTTCCGTACTTCAAGCCGTTCATAGCCATCGCGGTTCTGAAGTTGGTGGAGTTGTTTGTATAGCAGTAGTCAAGAGTGATCCCGTCATGGCATACCTCATAATGGTCGGCGCCGTCGGCTTCGTCCCACATAATTGTATCGTCCACAAGGAATATTCTGATATCGTTCTGATTTATGACGACGACGTCGCCTGCCTTGAGTCCGAGCCTTTCTACAGAGTCGCCACTTATAGTCATCCGGAAACTCAGCTCCTTGACGACATCGCTGTCGTGGACGTTCTTCAGCACGTCGCTGAACGTCATTTCATTCGAGCAGTAAGAGGCGTTCCATACCCAGTTGTCGCCTGTTATGATTGCGACAGTTGGGACGAGGTCGTCTGCGGTCAGACCCTCCACGGTGGATTCCCTTAGTTCGAATCCGCCGACCCTGACGCCGCGGTAGAGATTCTTGAGCTGACCCGCCGTAGTTTCACCTATCGTAACTCCGGGGAGCGATAAGTAGGTCGTGAAGGTGCAGACCAGACTGGTGCCTTCCTCGTTCTGGATCTCCTCCACTTCAGCGCGGAGAGGACCGCCGCGCATGGTGTATTCGTAGTAGTCAAGCTCCCTGCCGTCCGGATTGACGACGAAGCTGTCGCCTGTCTTCAGCCCCAGCTTTGCGAACGAGTCGTCCTGCACGGAAAGCTGGAACGCGATGGACTGCACGATATCGTCGTCCGCAACGTCCGCAAGGTCGCTGCTGAAGTTCATCTCCGTTGTGTTGTATACCGCTTTCCAGTTCCAGTCTGAGCCGGTCATGAGTACGATGGTGGGAACGAGGTCGGTTTCCGTCATTCCCTCGACTGTGGAGCCCTTGAATTCGTAGCCCTCCACCTTTATTCCATCGTAGAGCGCTTTCAGCTCGCCGAACGTGGTAACTCCCTTGGTCACGCCGGGAATCTCGAAATCGCTATTGTAGGCGCAGGACATTCCGCTGCTGTTTTCCCATGTCGCCTCGGTGACGGTCATCGTGATAGGACCGCCCGGCTCGGTGTGGGTGTAATAGGACAAGCCGCTGCCGTCGGAGTTCAGGTATATCCTGTCCCCGAGCTTCATTCCCAAGCGGGACACAGCGCCGCCGTCTATGTAGATGTGGAACGACAGGCTCTGTACGACCTTGCTGTCGTTGTCTGCGGGCATGTCTGCGAAATCGAGGGTATCCTTGTCCGTTACGGCGTACCAGCCGTCATACGAGTTGGAATCCGTACCGCTGAGCACTGATATCGAGGTGTGGATATCTTCCGCAGTCAGCCCTTCCAGGCTCGAATTACTGAATTCGAATCCGTTCACCGTCAGCCCGGAATACAGCCTGCGCAGTTCCGCGACAGTGGTCACTCCGTTGGTAACGCCGTCTGCCGGGAAGCGGGTCACTACCTCGCACTTGAGCGAGCCGTCGTCGGCGCTCTGCACCGCCATCGCTACAGGCGACTGACTGAACTCATACCGGAACTCCGTCAGCGCCGCATATGCGTGGGAATACGCGGAGAGCTGCGCCGGCAGGTCCGAGAGCGACGTTGAAACAAGGACAGCCGCCGCGCATACAGCGGATATTGCTCGTTTCAGGTTCATTGAAATTCCTCCTTTTTCAGGCGCAAAGCCTTATCTTTTTTCTCTATGATTATAATATATTCCGCAGAAAAATAATGCGAAGATGTAATAAAATGCAGAAAATATGTAATGAAATGCGATACTTGACAAGAGCGAAAAATTCATATATAATTATCTCATCTCATGAAACGGAGGGATCAGCATGAACTATCTGATATGCGATGACGAGCCGGCGGCTGCCGAATCCCTGAAAGCCAAAATAGCCGAGCTTGAACCGGACTCGTCGGTAAGGATATTCACAACGCTCCAGGCGCTGCTGTTCAACATCGAGGACTTCGCCGACCGCATAGACGGCGTGTTCATGGATATAAAACTGCGCAATGCAAACGGGATATCCGGCGCGGCGCGGCTGCTGTCCTCCCACCCGGAGATAAAGCTGGTGTACATCACCGGCTACGCCAGCGAGTATATCCAGGAGCTGTACTGCGTTGATTCCAAAGCGCTCCCGGCGGCGATACTCACGAAGCCGATAGAGATGAAGTACCTCCGGAACGCGCTCAGCAAGATACACGAGCGCGAAAAGCAGGCGGAGCTCCTCCCGATAAAGAACGGCGGCACGGTGACATACCTCAGCACTGCGGAGATAATCTCCATCGTCAGCGACAAGCGCAAGCTGATAATCAGACACCAGGGCGGGTGCGTCGAAATATACGGCAGACTGTCGGATTACCGCGAGAAGCTGCCTGCCAGCTTCGCCCAGTGCCACAAGAGCTGCATAGTGAATCTGGACCGCATAAACCGCATAGTGAACTGGGCGAGCATTGAGATGTCCGACGGCAGCGTGCTGCCGATAAGCCGCACATACAAGGACGGCATAAAAACAGCGGTAACGCTTATCAATTCTTGATGGAGGGCATATGGAACGATACCTGCTTGAAACCTGCTACCTGCTTACCAGGGACCTTTACCAGATATTCATTACCTTCTTCGCGATGTCGTTCATGCTGAAGCCCAGGTACCACCGTGCCATCTGCGTATCTGCTTCGGTTCTGTACAGCTTCGCTTCGGAGCAGCTTTTATTAGACGGTCCTCCGCTGCTGCACGGCGTCGGGATCGCGCTGTCGTTTTTCCTGCCGGCGCTGTTCCTGTATAAGGACAAGCTGATGTACCGTCTGTTTGCCGCCGGATTTCTCGCGGCTGGATCCATCATCATGGACGTCTGCGTTTCAGGCTTCGTCATGCTGATAGACGTAAACCTGCTCGTTTCGCTGAAGACATTCCATACATGGGATACAATAATCATGATCATCGCGATGAATTTCTTCTTCACCGGAGGGTTTCTGCTCATCATGTCGGTGTGGAACCACTTCTTCAGGAAATCCCATGTGAAATCGCTGGGGCTGTTCGTGATGTTCCCGGTGAGCCAGTTTTTCTTCTTCTGCGCGTGCGCCTACCAGACCTGGACGGGCGAACGCCTCGACCTTATAAGAAATCCGTTCATCATAATTGCGGTTGTGCTGTCGATAGCCGCGGATATCCTGATGTACCGCGCCCTCATGCAGAACACCAAAACACAGGAGCTGACCCAGAAGCTCAACGACATGCAGCATGAAATGGATATGCAGCTCCAGTACTACGACGGCCTCGCCGACAAAATGCGGGAGATACGCGAATACCGCCACGACATCAACAACCTTATCGAGGTCACGGAGTCCCTGCTCCGCAGAAAGACCACCTCGGAGGACGGCAGAATGCTCCTGGAGGAGCTGAAGGAAAAGACCGCCAACGCGAAAATGCCGGTGTTCAGCGGCAACCCCACCGTCAACGCCATACTCTACCACAAGCAGCAGACCGCAAAGGAGCTGGGCGCGGAGTTCCGGGTGAACATACCGATGAGCGAGGATTTCCCGTTCGAGCGTTCGGATATCTGCTCGGTGTTCGCGAACCTGCTGGATAACGCGATACGGGAGGTCTCCGGCGCTGCGGAAGGCTTCATAGAGGTCAGCGCCAGCCGCAGCATGGGGCTGCTTCTCATCGAGGTCAGGAACAGCACCTCAAAGGTGCTGAACTCCGAAAAGGGGAAGCCCGCCTCGGATAAATCCGAGCCGCAGAAGCACGGGCTAGGTTTGGAGATAGTCGGCAACATCGCCGGGAAGTACGACGGGAAGTTCCTGCTCACCGCTGAAAATGGAACAGCCCGCGCCATCGTCTCCCTCCCTATCCCGGAATCTGCCGCTGTTTCTCCAAATGACCCGCCCGCCCAGATCTCCGGTCCCTCCCGTATGAAATCTACAGCGCCCCTGTGATTTCACATAACAAATAACCTCCCCCGAGCCTGAGGCTTGGGGGAGGTTTGAGACCGTCTAAAAAGTCATTAAAGTGACTTTTCTGCCGAACATCCCAGCCGCGCGCACGTCTTGGCGGCTTTGCCACCAACCCGCACACTTGCTGGGATAGAAGTGTTTTTTGCCTCGGCAGAGCTGAGGCAAAAAACGGATTACAAACGCCTGCTTCGCAGGCAAAAGCTACTTTTTCGACAAACTGACCACCTTTCCTGTCCGGAAAGGTGGTTTTGATTTATTCGCAGATCTGGCAGACCTGATTACTTCTTCTGCGGAACCGGCTGACCCTGCGGGAGCTGCGCCGGCTGCTGCGGCTTTGCAAGCTCCGTGCCGGTGCTGAGGGTCTTGCGGAGGATACGCAGCTCGTTCACGTCCTTGACCATCAGCTCCTCTACGCGGGAGAGCATTTTGTCGGTGTAATCCTGCGTGGAGCTTCTGATAAGGTTGGAGCGCTGCTGTGCCGCGCTGATCTCCTCGGTGGCGCGGCGGCGCGCTTCCTGGAGTATGGAGTTCTGGTCGATAAGCTCGCGGCGCTGCTGCTCAGCCTTGCTGATTATCGCCTCGGCCTCCTTCTTAGCGTCACTGATTATGCGGTTCTTATCCGCGACGATGTTCTGCGCCTGCTGTATCTCACGTGGCAGGACAAGGCGCATTTCAGTCGCTATCTCGTCTATCTCGGTGCAGTCCACAAGGCTCTTCTTGCCGATGGGGAACGGAGCCGCCTTCTTAACTACCTCTTCAAGGGCTGCGATAAGGTCTAAAAGATTGTATTCCATTATATTCAGTTCCTTTCAGTAGAATTTGACTTTTCGTGATATTTCGTTCTTGCAAGCTCCCTTGCAGCGTCGAAGTCCTGCGTCAGCCGGCTGCGTATCTGCTCGTGGATACACGCCGGAACATACTTGCTCAGATCTCCGTTGAACATCGCCACCTGCTTTACCATGCTCGACGAAACGAACGTAGTCTTGAGACTGGCGGGTATAAACACCGTTTCCGCGCGGGGGTTCAGATCCTTGTTAGTGTGCGCCATCTGGAATTCATACTCAAAATCCGTGGTAGCGCGCAGACCCTTCACGATAACATCGACGTCGCTGCGCTGATTGAAAAAATCCGCAAGCAGCCCGTCGAAGCTCGCTATCTCGACATTCGGGATATCCTTAGTGGTTTCTTTAAGAAACTCGCAGCGCTCCTTCATGCTGAAGCTGTAGGTCTTGAGCGGATTTATCAGCACCACGACGACCAGCTTGTCGAACATCTTGGAAGCACGCTGGATTATATCGAGATGTCCGTTAGTCACCGGGTCGAAGCTGCCTGGGTATATCGCTGTTTTCATGCTTCCGGCTCCTTTCCGGAGTCCTCGTCATCGGTCTGCTTCGGGCGGTAGATAGTCACCGACGTGCGGGAATGCCGCAGCACCTTTACTATCTCATATCTCCCGATATCATGCGGGAGCACGCATTCCTTCTCGTGCTCGCAGATTATAACTCCGTTCTCCGACATCTTTTCAACAAGGTGCGGAAGCGCCTTCTGAATTATCTTGTAGTTGTAGGGCGGATCGAGTATCGCTATGTCGAACACCGCCCTGGTGCTTTTCAGGAACGCCGAAAACGGCATGTTCACTACCCGCGCGTTCGCCTCCAGCCCGGTGGACTTCAGATTCTCGCGCACCGCCTTGATGGAAACCGCCGCGCTGTCGATAAAGTACGCTTCCTTCGCGCCGCGGCTGAGCGCCTCTATTCCAAGCTGCCCGCTTCCTGCGAACAGGTCGAGCACTGTTCTTCCCTCTATCTCAAATTGAATAGCGCTGAAAATAGCTTCCTTCACTCCGTCGGTGGTGGGTCTGACTACCTCGGTGCCCTCAACGGTGACAAGCTTACGTCCACGCGCTGTTCCGGTAATTACTCTCATATGTCACTCCTGTATGTCTTTTTCGCTCAGAAACGCTCCTGAATGAACCTATACAGCTCCTGAGCCTTTTCCTCGCCTATCTTAGCCGCCGCGCGGAGTTCCTCCGGCGTGGCATTTTTCATATCCTGCTTTGTCTTGAACGCCTTCATCAGCGCCTGCGCCTTCGCCTGCCCTATTCCGGGAACCTCGGTCAGCTCAAGCTCGTAGGTCTTTTGCTTATGCTTCACACGCTGGAAGTTGATGGAGTAGCGGTGCACCTCGTCCTGTATATTTGTGAGCAGCTTGAAAAGCGGCTTGTTTGCGCTTATCTGTATCTCCCCGCCCTCTTTTGCGATGGCGCGGGTGCGGTGCTTGCTGTCCTTGACAAGCCCGAAAAGCGGAACGTTTATCCCCATTTCGTCGAAAACCTGCGATACCGCCGCGACATGTCCCTGACCGCCGTCCAACAGTATCAGATCCGGCAGCGGAGCGAAATTTTCGTCGCCGTCAAGGTAGCGCTGCATGCGGCGCCGGAGCACCTCCTGCATGCTGGCGTAGTCGTTTATTCCAACCACGTCCTTGATGTTGAACCTGCGGTAGCCCGGCTTGAAAGGTCTGCCGTTGCGGTAGACTATCATGCCGCCGACACGCCCGGTCTCGCCGAAGTTCGACATATCGTAGCTTTCGATGATGAGCGGTATCTTCTCAAGATTGAGAAGGTCGCGGAGATCCTCAAGCGCGTTTATTTCCTTTGCAGTTCTTCCGACCCTCAGCGCCAGGTACTCGCTGGCGTTGTTCTTCGCGAGCACTATCTGCGACAGTCCGTTTCCGCGCTGCGGAACCACGAATTTGACAGCGTGCCCCGCCTTTTCCCGCAGCAGCTGAGTCACAAGCTCCATATCGTCGAATTCCTCGTCGATGTAGATCTCCTTCGGGATATCGTCGCGGTCGGGATAGTAGCTCAGCAGGAAATCCCGCCGCATTTCCCCGGGGTCGTACTCGTCGCCGATGAAGAAATTTTCCTTGTCGACCAGCCTTCCGCCGCGGTACTTCACCGCCGCGATACTTGCAAGGCTGACGTTCTGCGCGAGCGCAACTATGTCGTAATCCTCGGTTTTATAGTCGAATATCTTCTGTGAATTCTTGAGCCTTGCTATCGCTTGGATACGGTCACGGAGCTTCGCCGCCTTCTCGAATTCCAGGTTTTCTGCGGCTTCGTTCATTTCCTCCGTGAGCTGATCAACTGATTTCTGACTGCCTGTTTTAAGGTACTCGAGAGCCTCATCGATTATCTTCTTGTACTCCTCGGAGGATATCTTACCACGGCAAACGCCCATGCATTTCTTGATATGCATGTTAAGGCAGGGACGCTCCTTGCCGATATCCATGGGGAACCTGCGGCTACAGGTAGGCAGCATGAAAATGGTGTTGACCTCCTCCACCGCCTGCTTAACTGTGAAGCCGCTTGTGAACGGTCCGAGGTAATCCGCGTTCGGGTCGTTGGTGTTCAGCGCGTAGGATATCCGAGGGTAGGCTCCTTTGCTTATCTTGATATAGTTGTAGCCCTTGTCATCCTTGAGCAGTATGTTATATTTCGGCTTGTGGAGCTTTATCAGGCTGCATTCCAGCACCAGTGCGTCAAGCTCGCTCGGGCAGACGATAAAGTCGAAATCCGCGATATTGTCGATTAGCTTCAGGGTCTTGGCGTTGTGGTTGGAATCGTGCCGGAAGTAGGATGTCACGCGGTTTTTGAGCGCCTTCGCCTTTCCGACGTAGATTATCTTCCCGGTCTTATCTTTCATGAGATACACGCCGGGGCTGAGGGACAGGCGGTTCGCCTTGTCGCGCAGATAGTCGATATTCGGATTCAACACTAAAGCCCCCCAGATGATTATACACACTTTATTGTACCATTTTTTTTGATGAAATACAAGAGCCTGAGTATATTTTTTTGAGAAAGGCCGCAAATTTTGCAAAAGAAATGTTCCCGGCGGATAAGCTGTGAAAAATCGGGCATAATCATACCAGCCTCAGATTTACACGACACAGGAGGGATAATATGTCACTTTACGGAAAAATGGCTGGAGGGCTGATAGCTCTGACCCTTGTGGGAGGCAGCGCGGCATATGTTGCTTCGGCTGCCGGGAGCGTCCTGGAAGCCGCCGAGCAGACTGCGGCGCAGCTTTCCTGCTATGTGCTCAGGGAATACAACGGAAGCGTAGCGCTTTTCTCGGACGACGGCACAGAGCCCATCGCGCAGTACTCCACCCCGATAGCCGACGTAAACCCCGCAGACGCTGCCCTGCTCAAAGAGGGTATCCGCCTGAGAGGTCTTACGGAAGTCAGCAGGCTTCTTGAGGATCTGGATATTGAATAAAAAGCCGGCTATCCTGAAGATTCAACCAAGCAATTCGCAGCAATTTGAAATTCCGCGCGAAGCGCGCACCATAATTCCGAATTCTGAATTCCGAATTAAAAAAGTCCCCCGCTCCTAATAAAGCGGGGGATCAGTTATTCTCTGTGAGCGCTTAGCGAAAAGCCTTATACAGCCTTGTTTACAGCGGCAACAGCCTTGTCAACGGAAGTCTTATAGGAACTGAACTCAGACTTGAAGCCGGACAGGTCATTGTAAGCCGCGTCGATGAATACGCCGAGCATACCGTCAAGGTCGGAAGCCGCCTTTGTAAGCGAGGACTTCGCGGAGGAATACTCAGCCGGAGCGCCGGACATCATCTCGTCGTAGTTGGAAACTACCTGCGCATAGCCGGCAGCCTTCATTATAGCGGAGGTCTTATCGTTGTAGATAACGCCCATTACATCCGACTCATACTTGCTGCTCTTGAGGTCAGCAACGGAGTTCTTTACAGTGTTGAACTGAGAAGCCGCGTTGGAAGCCGCAGAAGCCGCATTGGACAGCATATCCGCATACTGGCGTGACTTATCGGAGCTGGTCTGGTTTCCGGTCTGGAGACTCTTGAAGCTGAGACCACTCTTTGCCGCAGAGTTGAAGCTGCTGAGCTTGGAATCCGCAGTGGAAGTATACTTGCTGCCGGAATCGCTGGTGCCGGTCACATAGGTGTAGTAATCGGTATACAGGTCGTACAGCTTCTGGAGCGAGGAGTACGCGCTGGAAAGCTCGCTGCTGGAGGGCTTGGCGTTCTTCACCAGGCTGGAGACATTGCTCTTGCCGCCGGAAAGCACGCTGGTCATTCCGGAGGTGAACTTTGTCTTTGTAAATCCTGCGTCGATTGCATAGCTGGTAGCCTGAGAATAGAGGTGCAGCTTTCCGACCTCGGCGGAAACAGCCTCGAACGCGTCAAGTATCTTTTCGCGCTGTTTATCCTCGTTGGTAACAGTAGCGGAAGGCTTTGTGGAGACAACCGCCGGTTCCCTGGCAGTGACAGCGGGCTTCGGAGTGGTGGTAACAGCCGGACTTGTAGCAACTGAATTCGGTCTGGTTGTAACTGGCGTATTAGGTCTGGTTGTGACAGACGTATTAGGTCTGGTGGTTACAGCAGGAGTTGCTGCCGGTGATGAAGAAGTGTCAGAGGGTCTGCTGCTTTCAGCACCGGAAACTTCCGCAGTCGCGGGCTTGGCTGCTTCCTCAGTAGCCGCAGGCTCCGGCTGGCTCTCGTTCGTAACTATAGGGTTGACTTCCTCAGGAACGCTCGATACATCGGATACGTCAGAAACGTCTGGTACATCAGGCACATTTGCCTCTGCGTTTTCGTCCGCTTCAACGGGCGTATCAGGCACTGTGGAAGCCGTGGTAGGAGTTGCAGGCTGGCTCACCAGATCCTCAGACTTATTGGCTGTAGAGGTCGCAACTATCAGCGCGATAACTCCGACGACAACCACAGCGGCTCCGATGACCGTCGGTATCGGGAATATGCCGAACAGCTTAGTCGGCTGCTTCTGGCTCTTTGCCGCTGAACCGGAAACATTCTTCTTGAGCGGCTTGATGTTCCATTTATTCGGAGAGCCGCAGTTCTTGCAGACGGCTTCCTTCTCGTACATATCCTGACCGCAGTTGCGGCAGTAAACAAGCTTGCCGAGATCAGCTCCGTCATTCTCAGAGCTTTCAGCTGCAGGAGCAGGCTCCGGTTCAGGGCGGCGGGGCTGTGTGAATTCTGGTTCAGTGTATGCAGGTGCTTCCGGTTCGGCGTACGCAGGTGCTTCCGGTTCGGTGTACGCGGGGGCTTCCGGCTCGGTGTACGCGGGTGCTTCCGGTTCGGCGTACGCAAGGGCTTCCGGCTCGGTGTATGCGGGTACTTCCGGCTCGGTGTATGCGGGGGCTTCCGGCTCGGTGTACGCGGGGGCTTCAGGCTCGGTGTACGCGGGTGCTTCCGGTTCGGCGTACGCAGGTGCTTCCGGTTCGGTGTATGCAGGTGCTTCCGGCTCAGCGACCGCCGTGGGAGCGGGTGCGGTTATGTCAATATTGATATCATCGTAATTCTGCTCGAGCTGCATCGGCTCGTCAGGCTCTGCCATTTCACCGCCGTTTATTACCGGCAGACCGCTCTCTGAAAGGAACTGGGTCTCAGGCATTCCGGCTTCCATGCTGAAATCTTCGACGCGGCGGGATAAGGTGCCAAGATCCGGCTCCTGCGGAACGGGCTCAGGCTGGGGTTCAGGCTCGGGAGCAGGCGCGCTTATTGCAGGCATATCGCTTGAGGTCGCGTTTAGATTGGCAAACTGCTGGTTGAGCGCTTCGATCTCACTGTTGAGATCACCGCCGCCTAAACCGCCGATACCGCCAAGACCTCCGCCGAGGCCTCCCATATCATCAGAGCCGCCGCTCACATCGTAGCTGATATCTCCGCCCAAGCCGCTGTTATTGACGAAATTGTCTATTCTGGCGAGATCGCTGTCGGAAATTCCGCCGAACTCGCCGCCGAGCGGGTCGGTGTTGACCAGCGGAACCCCTGAGGAACCATTCGCGTTCAGCTTCATGCCACACTTTTCGCAGTGGTCGGTGGACTTCTGCATTCTCATGCCGCAGGTCGGGCAGAAAACAAGAGTACCCTCCTCGTTGCCGATTGGCTGGATACCCGGCATTTCCCCGCTGGGCTGTTCACTAGCAGACTGCTCGTTTGCCTGAGCATCTTCGTTCTCTTCCTCTTCTTCCACTTCCGGCGGAACAGGCGTGCCGCACTCCATGCAGAATTGATAGCCGCGGATCAGTTTCTTGCCGCAGTTTTCACAATACATTATGTAATCCTCCCAAATGGATCGTAATACTCTCTGTAATCAAATCTGACGCAGACTTTGATGATAGAAATATCCAAATTAAGTATACTATACTGCCTAAAAAAAGTCAACTTGCAAAACGCAAGATTGTTAAAATGAAATAATACGAACCCGGGGTTTTTGTGCATAATCATACCAAAAAATAACACCCCGCCGGACATAACCGGCAGGGCATTAAAAGCGTGTTGAAATGTAGTATCAGAGTATCGTTGAAAAATACAGACCGGCGAAAATTCCGGCTGCCGCCGCCATAACTCCGGTAACGGCGAGACATATCGCGATATGCGCGGCTGTGAAATAGCGGCGCTCCTTTTCGGGCTTCTGCGCGGAAGCCACCGGGACTTCATTATTAAATGACAGTAAATTTGCAGCACTGTCCGGAGCCGTCGGAGCACTCAAAGCGCCGCTGGCAGAGGTCTGTGCGGCTGTGTGCTCCGCGCTGCTCTGCGGGATCACTCCAGGCGTGGGGACGCTGTACGCGGGCTGTTCGGTCGGTTCGGGTTTTACCTCCCCGGCTGACTGCGCCGCCTGGGAATTCTCAGCAGATACAATGGGCGCAGCAGAAACCGTCTGAAGCTCCGGCTGCGGCGCGGAAGCCTCCACAGGAGCAGAAGCCGCCGGAGCGGCGCTCAGGCTCTGCGTGGATACCGAACCGAAACCCGCGCCGCACCATGTGCAGAACAGGCTGTTATCATCGTTTTTCTTGCCGCATTTTGGACAGAACATATGTATACTTCCTTTCATGAATCAGTCATTCGTGACCAGCAGACCTCCGCCGTTGCGGACATAATCGAACAGGTACTGCTGCGCGATACCCTCTATGCCGAGGGTGCATTCCGGCAGACCTCCGGGGTAGAACTGCGCCATTAGCCGCTTTACCCACACGTCCTTCGGGAAGGCGTCAAGCTTATGGAACGCGAACAGCAGCACGCAGTCAGCGACCTTATCGCCTACGCCGACTATGGTCTTGAGCTGCTCCCGCGCCTCCGCGAGCGGCAGCCTGTCGATTTCCGCGAAATCAACAGCACCGGAGTTCACCTTCTCCACCGCGTCGCATATGTAGCGCGCGCGGAATCCCGCCCGAAGCGGCGCGAGATCCTCCGGAGCTATCCCGGAAAGCTGCTGAGCCGTCGGGAATGCATATCCCCCGCCCGCCGGAGTTCCGAAACTCTCGCACAGCCGCCCGATTATCCCGGAGATTCGCGGAATATTGTTATTCTGGCTGATAATAAAGCTGATGAGCGTTTCGAAAGGCTCCTGCCGCAGAATGCGTATACCCGGCGAGAATTCGCAGGCTTTTTTCAGCGTTTCGTCCGCTGAAAGCGTTTCGATGTACGCGGAATAATCCGTGCCCAGGTCGAAATAGTTTTCCCAGAACGGGATATCCTGCTCGGATACGCCGTGCAGGGTGACTTCATCGCCGGACTGCGTTACAGTAAGGCTTCTGCCGCCGGCAATGCCGGAAAACGCGCCGTTTTCGTCCTCGCTCCAGCGAAAGCACTGACCGCACAGGAACGTCCGGCGGATATCAAAATTTTTATTTTGTATGGTGTAATTCATAGAAATTTTCGTAAACCCCTTGATTATTTGTCTTAATTATAATACAATAGGAGTATAATTTCAAGAGTATCCGCTGTATTTTCAGCGACTTTTCACCTTATTCACGCAAAAGGAAAGGACTTACAATGAGAGAAAGTATTCTGACGATACCGATAAACGAAGTGTTCGAGCCGCGGGAGGGCTGCCCCATCTGCGCCATGCGTAACACTGTCGAGCAGCATATCAGCGAGTACATAATGGGCGCCGCGATGATGGAGCCGGACGTCCGCATGGAAACTAACCGGCTTGGGTTCTGCCATACGCACTTCAACAGCCTGCTCAAGCAGAACAACCGCCTGTCGCTGGGGCTCATGCTCAACACTTACCTAGGTACGCTCCGCGGAGAGATATTCGAGAATAAAAGCATATTCTTCACAAAGGGAGCAAAGGCAAAGAAGTGCAGCGAAATAGAGAACACCTGCTTCGTGTGCAGCAAGGTAGACTGGGGCGTTGAACACATGCTGGAAACGGTATTCACGATGTTCCGCGAGGACGCGAAGTTCCGCAATCTGTACTCCACGCAAAAATACATCTGCATACCGCACTACAATCTGATAATGTCGCATGTTCCCTCCAAGCTGCCGAAAGCAGACCAGAAGGAATTCATCGCCGCCACCGACAAGCTTGTGGAAAACTACATCAAGGAGCTTAACAGCGACGTAAACGAGTTCTGCAACAGCTTCGACTACCGCAACGCCGGAAAGCTCCACAGCGAGGACATGGAGCACGTCAGAAGCTCCATCGAGCGCGCGATAGAATTCATAACCTCAAGGAAACCAGACGTTAAATAAAATCCGGAATCAAGCTGTTCTGCTTTGTGGGACGGATTTAAAATAACCGCCGAAGGCGGCACCGAAATTCCGAATTCATAATTCCGAATTAAATAAGTGGGTGTTTAAATGGATATTTTAGCAATAGAAAGCAGCTGCGACGAGACCGCAGCCGCAGTAATACGCGATGGCAGGGAGATAATCTCCTCAGTCGTGGCAACGCAGATAGAGGAGCACAAGCTGTACGGCGGCGTAGTCCCCGAGATAGCCAGCCGCCGCCACTGCGAGAGCATAGTCGCGGTAGTTGACGAGGCGCTCCAGAAGGCGGGCATGAAAGCGCAGGACGTCGACGCGATAGCCGTAAGCTACGCACCGGGGCTTATCGGCGCGCTGCTGGTAGGAGTCAACTTTGCGAAGGGGCTTGCGCTGTCGCTGGATAAGCCGCTTATCCCGGTACACCACATTCGCGGGCACATCGCGGCGAATTACCTGGCTCACCCGGAGCTTGAACCTCCGTACCTCTGCCTGGTGGCCTCCGGGTCTCACAGCCATATTGTGAAGGTCAACGACTGGACGGAGTTCGAAACGATAGGTCAGACTGTCGACGACGCCGCAGGCGAAGCCTTCGACAAGGCGGCGCGCGCTATGGGCTATCCCTACCCAGGCGGAGTCCACATCGACAAGGCGGCGCAGACCGGCGACCGTAAGAAGTACCAGCTTCCGCACCCGCACACTGCAAATCCGTACGATTTCAGCTTCTCGGGGCTGAAAACCGCGGTCATAAATCTCATACACAACGCCAGGCAGAAGGGCGAGGAGATCGACGTCAACAGCCTTGCAGCGTGCTTCCAGTATACCGTTGCGGATATCCTCACGCAGAAGTTCATCACGGCGGCGAAGGAGGGCGGCTACAAGACGCTGGCTCTCGCAGGCGGAGTTGCGGCGAATTCCGGGCTGCGGAGCATGCTCCAGCAGCGCGCGGACTACAACCACATGAAGGTATACTACCCGCCGCTGGCCCTGTGCGGCGACAACGCGGCAATGATAGGCTGTCAGGCGTATTATGAGTACAAGGCGGGACACATCGCCGGTTCTGACCTCAACGCCGTTGCGACCATGCGCCTCGACCGCGTAACATGGTAATTCAGTAAAAGGACGCGTCAGCATGAAAAACATAATTTTAATAGGAATGCCCGGCTGCGGCAAATCCACCATCGGAGTGCTGCTTGCAAAGGCAATGGGCTTCCGGTTCATAGACACTGATATCACTATCCAGAACCGCACGGGAATGCTCCTTCAGCAGATAATCGACCAGAAGGGGCTCGACTGGTTCTGCATTGAGGAGGAGCGGGCAATAATGTCCGTTGAGGAAAGCGGCGGCTGCGTTATCGCCACCGGCGGAAGCGCGGTGTATTCTCGCAGCGCGATGATGTACCTGAAGGAACACGGCTACGTATACTATCTCGCCCTTCCGGTGGAGCAGGTCGAGAAGCGCCTGCACAACATAAAGACCCGCGGCATAGCAATGCGCCCCGGGGATTCCATCGAGGACGTTTTCCGCAGGCGCCGCGCGCTTTACGAGGAGTACGCTGACATCACCGTGGACTGCGCCGGCAAATCCATCGAGGAAATTGTTGAGGAGATAGTCGGCGAGCATTCCCTTATTGCGGGAAAGTGACCGTTTGCTTTGACGAAAGGAGCGGAAATGGAGGAAAACACGATAGGTATAATTCCCGGGGACATGTCGAAAATGCCCGGATTCAAAAGCGTCTGCATGAAGCTTGGCGCGATGATGATAATTATTTTCGTATCCCGGGGGCTGGAAACCGTGCTGCTGTCGGCGGCGGTGAATCTCGGAATGTTTGACGGAATGGATTCGAATATGTCGTATCTGCTTCAGACCGTGGTGAGCTTCCTGTTTCTGTACATCATTCCCATTGTCTGCGCGGCTGTACTTCTGAAGCCTTCTGGAATGTGCGCGAAGGTCTACAGGAAGCCGCAGTTCTTTGGCAGCGCCATGGGAATGTTCCCGGCGTTCTACGGGCTGTCGCTGTTTGTGAATCTGCTGACCATGCTGGTTTCAAAGCTGTTCGAAAACACCGATCTTTACAAATCGTTCAACACGGTGAACGACCTTGCGCCGGACAATCTGTTCTGCGCCGGAGTTCTGCTGTTTCAGCTCGTGATAATCGCACCGCTGTTTGAGGAATTCTGGTTCCGGGGAATCGTCCTGGAGTCGCTCAGACCCTACGGAAACGGCTTCGCGATATTCGTTTCCGGCATATTGTTCGGCATGACCCACGCGAATTTCAGCCAGTTCTTCTATGCTACGGTTCTCGGAATATGCCTCGGATATATCGCGGTTTCCACAAATTCCATCGTGACGACCACGATAATGCACGCGATGTTCAACGGGATTTCCGGGCTGCTGCTTCTGTTCATCACATTTGACGACGTAGGAGACTACCTCCTTGCAAAAGAACGCGGCATGGAAGGCGTACAGACCCCTGCAGTCGTATGCTACCTGATATTCTGCTTCTTCGTGATAATGCTCATGATAATCGGAGTTCTGATGGCTATTGTGAAGCTGCGGAAGATAAAGCGCTACAAAGTCCCGAAGATGTGGGACGTCCCGGCTTCAAAGCGCTGGGGAGTATTTTTCACCCGCGCGACCGTTATAATCGCGCTCGTGCTCGCCGCGGATACGTTTACGTTCCAGTTTGCGGCACGCGGAGTGCTGAAGCTCATGAATCTGGTCACAGGACAATAATTTCACGCCCCGGAGCCGTCTCCGGGGTTTTTTGTGAGATATCACCAAACAAATTTTCTTTGGTTATCAAAAACATACAATTTTCTTAAAATTGAGAGTTACGTATTGACAGAATCAAAATCACATGATACAATTAAAGAAAAGCAATAATTGTCAGCGGAGGTGTTCATATGAAAAAAACAAGAACCTATATTTTTGACGCACTTGTAAACCTGATCGCACAATCGGTGCTGTTCTTTATAGGAATGTTCGTGTGGGTCAATCCGGTATACGAAGTTATATGGGCGCTTGCCGCCGCCGGATTTGCGGCGTTCCTGGCATTCATGGAGCGCGGCGCTGAGAAACGGAGCGGCGCGGATTTCCGGCACTATCTTATGTTTTCGGTGCTGCCGGTGAATATTATCGCGCTGATAGTCGCGGCAGTCCGCGGCGCTGCGGAGTACAAAACATGGAGCTCGGGAACACTTATCTACGTTTATAATCCGTTATACCCTATAGGCATCGCGGTCGGAACCATCTGGATAACGTTAGCGTTCATCGCCATAAACCGCCTTACCCGCAGGGAGGCTTAGAGCATGTCTCAATTCGGTGTTTGTGCATTCGACTGGTCGATCTGACAACATATGCTTTTTCGCCGTCAGGCTATTATGGTCTATTCCGAATTCCGGAGCAGTCATCCACAGTATATGGCGAACACGCAACAAGATGTTGTTAATATTTCGTCAATCTTCGCATATGATGTGTCGGGAGCTTTGCTCCCGATTTTTTTGTGCAAAAGGGAGAGAAGTTTTCCACATTTTCAACGGTGAAAACAGTTGAAAGTACGGTTAAAACTGTTGAATGGTTGATTATTTCGACAGGTTTTTCAACAGAAACGTTGAAAAACAGGCTTATCCCGCATGAAAACTAGTCCGGCAAAGTTGAAAACTATGTTAAAACCGTGGAAAACTTATTCTGGAAAATCCCTTGATTTTACCGCGCCATGTTATGAAAAAATCGCGGAAATATGGAGAAAATCCGCGTTTACCCCTTGACAAAGCCGTATACACATGATATAATATTAACGTTGCTGTAAAGCGTTTTTACCTGACACCTGAATGAAAGTGAGCAATTAAACACCGATGGAACGCAGCCTTGATTTTGTGATACTGCTTGATATCTACGGCGAGCTGCTGGCGAATTCCCAGCGCGAAGCCCTGGATATGCGGTATAACGCAGACCTCTCCCTGGCGGAGATCGCCGAAGAAATGGGCGGAGTTACAAGGCAGAGCGTGGTTTCCGCGATAAAAAAGGGCGAGCAGCGCCTGGAAGAACTGGAGCAGAAGCTTGGCTTCGCGGCAAGGCTCAGAACTCTTTCGGTGGAGCTGGATCAGGCGTCAGACCTTGTTTCCTCAATGAAGCAGGAAAACAGCGACCAGCGCCTTGAAAGGCTCGGCAGGATACTATCAGATATCCGGCGCGGTCTGTGAGGCATTCCCAAAAGAACGACTTCCGAATTATAAAGGGGTGAGTACATGGCTTTTGAAGGACTTTCCGGCAAGCTGAACAATGTTTTTGGCAAACTCAAGGGACGCGGCAAGCTCAACGAAAAGGATATCAAGGACGCTATGCGTGAGGTTCGCATGGCGCTGCTGGACGCGGACGTAAACTACAAGGTCGCTAAGGACTTCGTGGCGAAGGTCAGCGAGAAGGCGGTCGGCGAGAAGGTCATGGACAGCCTGACTCCTGCGCAGCAGGTCATCGACATAGTTCACCGGGAGCTTATCGAGCTGATGGGCAACACCACAGCAAAGCTCAACTTCCCTTCAAAGCCGCCTTGCGTTATCATGATGTGCGGTTTGCAGGGCGCCGGTAAAACCACCCACTGCGCAAAGCTCGCAAAGCACCTCATCGCGCAGAATCACCGCCCGCTGCTGGTAGCATGCGATATCTACCGACCTGCGGCTATCGACCAGTTGAAAATAGTTGGCGAAAAAGCAGGCGCACACGTGTTCGAAATGGGTCAGACCGACCCGGTGAAGATCGCTAAGGAAGGTATCAGGTACGCGAAGGACAACGGCTTCGACATTGTTCTGCTGGATACCGCCGGACGTCTCCACATCGACGAAACGCTGATGGACGAGCTACGCAACATAAAGCGCGAGACAAATCCGAGCGAGATACTCCTCGTTGTCGACTCCATGACCGGTCAGGACGCGGTGAACGTCGCACAGAGCTTCAATGAAGCCCTCGACATCACGGGTGTTATCCTCACCAAGCTGGACGGCGACACCAGAGGCGGTGCCGCTCTGACAGTCCTGGCGATAACCGGCAAGCCGATAAAATTCGCGGGCATAGGCGAAAAGCTCGACGATATCGAGCCGTTCCACCCGGACAGAATGGCGAGCCGAATCCTCGGCATGGGCGATGTGCTGACCCTCATCGACAAGGCGAAAAACACCATTGATGAAAAGGCAGCCGCCAAGACCATGCAGAAGATGCAGGAAAACAAATTCGACCTGAACGACCTGTACGCACAGTTCGAACAGATAGAGAAGATGGGAAGCATTCACTCCCTGCTGAAGATGATCCCCGGAGTTGCCGGAAAGGTAAAGGAAGAGGACATCGACGAGAAGAAGATGCCCCGCACAAAGGCGATAATTTCCTCCATGACGCCGAAGGAGCGCGAAAAGCCCTCCATCATCGACGCAAAGCGCAAACGCCGTATCGCGGCGGGAAGCGGCACAAGGGTCGAGGACGTCAACCAGCTTCTCAGACAGTTCGAGCAGATGCAGAAAATGATGAAGCAGATGGGTTTTGCAGGCAAGGGTAAGGGCAAGAAAATGCGCATTCCCATGAACATGATGAAGCAGATGGGCAATATGGGCGGCCCCGGCGGATTCCCAATGTAAGTAAACAGCGGCTTTGCCGTTGAAATAAAACGATATTGCCCGAAAAGGGCGGAGCTGATATGATTTCACTGCGCTTAACGCGCATGATGAATATATCAATGCTGAAAGGAGAAAATAAAATGGCAGTTAAGATCAGACTCAGAAGAATGGGCGCAAAGAAGGCTCCCTTCTACCGTGTAGTTGTAGCTGATTCCCGTTACCCCAGAGATGGCCGTTTCATCGAGGAGATCGGCACTTATGATCCTACCAAGGAGCCGGCTCTCGTAAACATCGACACAGCTAAGGCTGACGAGTGGATCAAGAATGGCGCACAGCCCACTGATACTGTTAAGAGACTTCTCAAGAAGTAATCACGGCAGTAACGCGGGCGTCGCAGCCCGTTAAGAACGTACCGGGGATTTCCCCTTTATCCCACAGGAGGGACTATATATGAAAGAGCTTCTGGTAACTATCGCCTCTGCGCTTGTAGAGGACAAATCGGCAGTCCAGGTAACTGTTGACGAGCCGGACGCCGAGGGCGTTGTCGTTTACCACCTTCATGTTGCACAGGAGGATATGGGCAGAGTCATCGGCAAGCAGGGCAGGATCGCTAAGGCTATCCGCACTGTAATGCGCGCGGGCGCTGTCAGAGCAGACGAAAAGATCTCCGTAGAGATCGACTGATACAAAAGGACGGAACAGAAATGTTCCGTATGAAACCGTCGAAAAAGTCCCGATGGGACTTTCCGCCGAAACATCCGCCCTGCGCGCACGGTTTGTCGGCAACGCCGACAAACCGCACACTTGTGCGGATAGAAGTGTTTTTTACTCCGGGAGACCCGGAGCAAAAAACTGATCTCAAAAGCCCGCTTCGCGGGCAAACTACGATTTTTTCTACAAAGTTGGACGGAACAGAAATGTTCCGTCTTTGGTTTTAAGGAGATATTATGAAGGTTACAGAAAACGAAAACAAGGAAATCGTAAAAAAGATACGCGAGGGTCTGGAAAAGACCGGCGGCTACTGCCCGTGCAGAATACAGCGCACGCCTGAAAACAAGTGCATGTGCGAGGAATTCAGACGCCAGATAGCCGACCCGGATTTCGAGGGCTACTGCCACTGCATGCTGTACTACAAGAGCAAGTAAAGCCGCTCTGGACTATTTCCCGTTGACATAATAAGCAAACCGTGCTATACTTTAGTTATTAAAGCAGCACGGTTTGCTGCATATACAAGCGTATAGGGAAAACGGAGAGATCGCATGAGAACATACGAATATATTAACAGCGGCTGGCGGTTCAGCAAGGTCGGCGGGCTTCCCGAGGGAAGGCAGACTGAGCCGAAGTCCGACGACAGCGGCTGGGAACTGGTGGAGCTTCCGCATACATGGAATGCCGCCGACTGCACCGGGGTTTCCGGCAGGGCTCCGGAATACTCCGAAGGGTACTACCGCGGCGCAGGATGCTACCGCAGGAAGGTAAAGCTGCCGCACGAGCAGTATCACGGAAAGCATGTGTTTATCGAATTTGCCGGAGCGAATACCACAACGGTGCTTTTTGTCAACGGAAAGAAGGCAGGAGTGCATGTCGGAGGGTATTCCGCATTCAGGTTTGACATCACGAAACTGGTAAGGCCAGGAGCAGACAATCAGTTCACGGTGTATGTCAGCAACGCAACGTCAGAATTCGTGGCACCCATAGGCGACTGCGGAGATTTCACGAAAATGGGCGGAATCTACCGCGCCGTAAGGCTCATCGCCGTTGACAAGCTGCGCATTGCACTGCGTGACAACGGTTCTTCAGGCGTGTACATAACAGCAAAGCCGGAAGCTGACGGCAGCGCGGAAGTACGCGTGCTTGTAAAGCTGGAGAATGATTCCGCTGAGGAAAAAAACGCAACCGTCCGTGTGACGATATCCGGAGGCGCAGCGAATATTCAGAGAGAAGCAAAACTCACGATCGCACCTGGAGAAGCGTCTGCTGAGTTTTCACTGAACCTTCCCGGCGCGCACCTGTGGGACGGAGTTCGCGACCCGTTCCTGTACTCAGCGAAGATAACCGTACTTTCCGGCGGAACTGCCCTGGACGGCGTTACGGAGCAGTTCGGCGTGAGGGAGTTCAGCATTGACCGCGAGAAAGGGTTCTTCCTGAACGGAAAGCACACTCCACTGCACGGCGTGAATTATCATCAGGACTCTCCGCGCGCTGGCTGGGCTATGACCAACAAACAGCGCGAACGGGATTACGCAGTAATGCGCGACATGGGCTGCAATGCGGTCAGAATGGCGCATTATCAGCACGCCTCCGAGGAATACGCGCTTTGCGATAAGCTTGGCATGTGCGTGTGGACGGAAATCGGCATAATCGGCAAGCTGTGTCCCGGCGAGCCTGCGGAGCCGCAGCTTTCCCGGGAATTCGCCGACAGCGCCATGCAGCAGTTAACCGAGCTTATCGCGCAGACCTACAATCACCCTTCTGTGATGTTCTACGGAATGTCTAATGAGATCTACCAGATGTCGGACAGCATACACTCGCTCTATGAGCAGATGTACGATTATATAAGCGAAAACGGCGGCGGAAGAGCCGCAGTCTACGCTGACGCACAGTTCTGGGGAAAGTTTCGCACGCTTCCCGCGGACGCAGTGGGTTACAACCGGTATTTCGGGTGGTATAAGGAAGCCGGAAGCGTGGAGCAGTTCCGTGAGTGGTTCGATAAGGCTCACGAGGAGCAAACACGTCCGCTGTGCATTTCGGAGTACGGCGGCGGAGGAGCGATATCCCAGCACAAGGACAACGTCAACTGGCTGACCGACATAGACCCGAATGGAGAGCGGCACTATGAAAACTATCAATCGAGGCTTCATGAGCAGATCTGGGCGCAGATAGGCAGCCTTGACTACCTCTGGGCGAAGCTGATCTGGTGTATGTTCGACTTCCCGGCGGCTGGGCGCAGGGAGGGCGACACAGCAGGAATAAACGACAAGGGGCTCTGCACCCGCGAGAGGGTACCAAAGGACGCCTACTGGTTCTACCGCTCGGTGTGGAACAGCGAAAAGACCTGTCGGCTTACAGAAAAGCGCTTTACGGAGCGCCCAGCGAATGTTCCGGAAGTTCGCGCCTACTCCAACGCGGAACGCACTGAGCTGCTGCTGAACGGAAACTCCCTCGGATCTGGAAAAGTTCCGGACAGCAGATTGCCGACTGTGTTTGTCTGGAAGGACGTTAAGCTCCGACCGGGGAAAAATGATCTGCTGTTAAGGGCGTTTTATTCTGATGGAACTGTGCTTGAGGACGGCGCGTCATGGGAGACAAGTTGTTAGTTTTATTGCGATAAATGTTGTTTAGAGGCAAAACGCTGCTTGTGATAGAAAACTATAATTTAGCGGCGAGTGTTCCGCTTACTGCAACCCCAAATCGGGAGTCAAGGGGGACGCGTCCCCCTTGCGAGTCGAGGGCAGAGCCCTCGT
>ERZ835541.655-NODE-655-length-40795-cov-4.150000_pt1 | contig 40795 bp, 59 predicted proteins | sample MGYA00519945_ERZ835541 | MGnify/ENA primary metagenome ERZ835541 (study PRJEB31850, sample SAMEA3708780) | human gut metagenome | biome: human gut; feature: human-associated habitat; material: faeces | place: China | collected 2014 ...
TCCGTAGATTTCCGGAACAATAGATAACAATGGAACATACTCCTTAAGGCTTCCATCTTGATTCCTTCCATAAGGTTGTGCATGGAATCTTGCTTCAAAGAAATCCAAATGAGCGTGATACCATTTGTCCATTTCAAGTGCCAGTCTTAAAATATCCGATCTCATGAATATTGCAAACGGCGCGGATCTGATCACTGTCTTGCCATAATAATTACAGCCATGGTCTATCAAGGCCTCTTCCCTTTGTCCGCCTTCACTTGCCATCATCCCCAGATATGGCACACTGTTATGTTTTTTCGCCCAGTCATCACAAGGCTTTTCTTTCAGCCAATTGCAGCAGTCATTTGATACCGGAATGTCCGGATCTGGCTTGCCATAATTCACACCTTCGTTCTCATTCTCATAGCCGCCGAATAGTTCCAGCCATTTCTTCGGTAGCTGCATCCGGCTATTCTTGGCAAAATGCCCCTGCTCTCCGCATTCACCTGTTATAATGGCATGACGGACAGTTTTATTATTTTCTGTAGGGTGTTGCAGAGTATTGATTCTGCCAGCTATCTTTTTGCTGATAACCGGAAATCCGACTTCATTAAGCACTTGTACCTTGCTCTTGTATGACCGTACAATCTCAACTCCGAGAGCTCTGTGCACCTTCTGGATGCTCTTATCCTCCACCCCAGAAATAGATATTGCATGAGGTTCAATCCCGATACTGCACAACCAGATATACAGGGTTATACTATCCAATCCTCCCACGCTTACATGTACATTCATGTCTCTGCTAAGGATTTCCTCATAGAACTGCCAGGCTTTGATTGCCTGTCTTTTAAGCTTAACCTCATAAGGCAGCCTTTGACGTGCCGTAAATATAGCTCTCTGCTCTTTCTTCTTTTGTTTCCACTCTTCCGTGGATAATTCATTTCCCATCTTTCCAAGAAGCCCGGTATACCCTTGCCCCGGCCGGAGGCTGGCTCCTTTCGTTTACTTTATGTCGCTTGTCCGCAGCGGAATCCGCATATTGCTTTACATCCCATGCAGCATTGCTCTCTGCAAGGCTCGATATCGTTACCTTCCATTATTGACTGTAGGATCAGGCTTTTCGCGGTAAACATCCTCTCACATCCTGTGTCCGTCATAAATTCACAGGCATAATCATTTATCTTTTTTCCCTCTAATCTAGCAATACATGCTTCACAGCCAATAGAATCTTTCAGCGTACAGATCACATATCCATCCGGAAACAGTTGTATAGGAGCAGCTATACAATCTTCTATAGTGCAGCCAGTATATTCAACATAGTGCTCACACTTGCGCTCTGGATAAAAAGCACCTCCCCTACACCAATGCTCCTGCTCTCCTGGTTTATTCCAGTTACTCCAGCCAGTACGCGGCGGTTTATCCGGGAATATTTTATTGTACGGGTTTTCTTTTGCTCTAAAATCGTCCCAGCATTTTCCATACACACATCTGTCAGACCACCAGCGCAAGCAGGTCTTGCAATAACAATCCCTACAGTACATTTGTGAGCCAGGCTTTTCTAATATCTGTAAATCATTCATTAACTCTGTTCTGTCCCTCCTGGCTTTTCTTTAACAGCTGTTTTTCATATTCCTCAAAGTCATATTCCCTCTGTGGAAAGTTATTGAATCGGTTCTTACTGCCCTTTGCTTCTGTCTTCCTGGTTCTTGCTTTTTTCAGAGGGTAGAAGCTCTTCCATCCGTTCATAGCAGATTTCTTTACAATGGCAGTCAGCTCCTCTGGTTTGTCAGACATGGACAGAAGTTCTTCCCGCAGAAGCTGTACCTGTTCTTTCGTCAGACTGTCTCCATTGTTCTGTCTTACCTTCAGGAATAACAGGAAGGCATCATTCAGAGAAGAATCTTCAAAGTATGTACCCGGCGGAGCCGTATATATATACTCTCCTTTCTTTTCCTTTCCTTTTGTATCATTTTTCTCGGAATTATCTTCATTTTTCCTGGAATTATCGGGATTATTCTCGGAATTATTTAAAGAAGGGTTCACTTTAATAAAGGTCTCCGTTTCTTCTTCCGAAAGGAGCCAGAAACCCTCTACTGTGATCGGATTTTTCAGTGCCCTGGCTTTTACCATTGCCTGATATCTCCGCTGTATTCCGGCAGAGGTCAAGACCTTGTCCGACTGAAAAAGTGTGTTATCAAACAGTGACCGTTCCAATAAGAAGTTCAAGACCTGCTTCACCTTATTGCTGTCCATGCTCAGATCATCTGAGACAATGAACTCAAAATCCTCATCAATCTTTAAATAATATCCAGCTTTGTATATCTCACATAGGATATACAGATATAAGGTAACCCCGTCAGCCCCATAACGCGCTTTCAGGATCTTTACCTTCTTGTCTGAGAAGAAATCCACATCCAGGCGAAAAAAGCGATTCCCTTCCTGTTTCCGCCTTGCCATATATGATTAAGCCTCCAGTTCTTCCAGACAGATCTCCAGTCTTGGTCTTTCGCTGTACTGCTTTCTTACCTGCAGCTCCACGACCTGTGTATCATCCCGGTATGCCACCTCATTAAGGGCATCCAGAACAGCTTTTACGATGTTGTCAATATCGGGCTTCTTTGTAGGAAGTAGCTCCCCGCTGAGCATGGCTGTCTTTTTCACCTTTGAACTGCTCTTGGGAATCTCATAAAAAGCCTGGATTCTCGCTTTGATATAGGCTCCATCTGAGAATCGCTGCTCTCCTGCAGCCTCCATATACCGGGTGGCAATAAAGTTCTCATACAGGACCGTTTTATCCGGTGTTGTGCTGCTCATAGCCTTTTTCTTGGCGTTATAGTAAGTACGTGCTCTGGCTTTTCCCTGAGGCTTGCCAGGCACTGTGAAACAAATTGCTGTCATAAATATAAGTCTTCCTTTCCGCTTCCCCAGCCTGTTTAAGACCAGGGAAGCGTTCTATCACGCGATAATAGTTAAACGCTTGTAAAGATCTTCCTCGCTCTCAAGGTTGCGCACAAAATAATCTCGAATTTCTTTCATTGCAACATTCTTCCAGAGACCACCTTCGGCTTCTACGATCTTGAACACCGGAGCACCACCAGCGTCCTTGATACGGAAAACAAACTCACTTTCCGGCTGCTTAACTTCCAGGAAGGTCCTGTATGGGATAAGGGTAACCGGATTCGGAACCAGAACATCTGCTTTTGATGCAATCCCCTGCTTAATGGTTGTCTTCTGGGTAACGCCGTCATCACCATAATTGGCTGTTGTTTTTGCCTCAACATTTCCAGATACTTTCAGGATAGCTTCCAGATCAGTGTTCTCTTCAAAGTTTGCCTGCATTTCAATGAGAAAACGCTCCTGATCGTACCACTCATCATAGCGGAAGCGTGGAGTCTCAGCCCTGCACACAAACAGGCGCTCTCTTTTTCTCTCTGCATTCAGACCGGAATACAGTTCTACTTTTGTCGGACTTATCACATGAATGATCATGGACTCTCTGAGTTCCTTGGTGCAGTTCAAGATATAATCAATCATGCTGCTTAAGTTGGACGCCTCAATTGGCTCCGCCATAGGTTCATCGTCATATCTGCTCAGATCCTTATCACAATAGGTCTTGCCTGCAATCGTGACAACTTTCGGTTCCATTGCTTCTGCTTTTAAATCTGTGATGTACTTGATTGCTTCTTTGATCATCTTTCTTCCTCCTTATGCCTGTCTAGCTCTTAAATCAATTACATTGTCTGAATGTTCCGCCTGTTCAATGATCTCTCCAGTGGAAGGATCAACCTGGCGCGGTGTTTTTTCCCTCTCATCAAAGGAATCCGTTACCTCCTCAATGGTCATCTGGCCTGGGATCTGGCTGCCAATCTCAACAGCCTCCACTTCATTTGTACGGATGTTTTTGCCCATGCTGAGGGCTGTCACAGCTCCAAGAGCCGGTGCCAGGGTGGATTTTGCCTGTACTCCCGTAGTAACAAAATTCCTTGCCTCATTCGGCTTAAATTCGATCACAACAGTGATCCTCCGCTTGGCAGTTGCGTCTGTGTTCGGATCCTGGATGTTCTCCGTCACCTTCTTCAGCTCCCTGTTGATCTGTTCCGTAAACGCACCATTTGCGAATTTTTCCATGTCAATATGCTGCATTTCTTACTCCTTTCCTACCTGGCAGCATGAACAGGTACTGCCAGGTATCAACGTATTGTGATATATAATGACGCATTTCCATGATAGGAAGCACCACTTGCAGTTTATTCTGCTGTGCCCTGGTTGTTTACGGCTTCTGCAGTTTCTGTACCATCTGGAGCCTCCTGGGATACTTCCTGGTAATCAGCATCAATCGGCTCCTGTTCGTTTGCCACCTCGGACATATCTACACTGAGCTCGGTCTTCACACTCTCATCATTGGAAAGCTGCATTACAAAGTCAGATTTCAAAGGCGCATACTTCAAACATTTCTTAATGACGGTTTTCTTTGCCATCTCCTCATAGTTTGTCTTCCATGGACTGAATCCACTGGAAAAGCTCTGGCTGAATCTTCTGGCATGATTGTCAATATCTTCTTTACTCATCACTTCGAAGCCATATCCGCCGTTCTTTGCCTTCCAAAGTGCATACACAAGAATCAGTTCTCCCCTGTCTTTAATGGCAGGCTTATGCACCAGTTTCGGCTCAAGCCCCAGTTCATACTCAAACACATCCTTCTCGTAAACACACTGTGCCTGTACAGTCTGGATGTTGTCGTTGCGGTAAACCATGTCGATCAGACCTTTATATCCAATCTGGAACTGACATTCCAGCTTTCCATGATTCTTGTATGGAATCAGATATGCTTGTCCCAACGGTGTGTTTGGTTCCAGACCGAGCTGCGCCGCATTCATAAGCGCGCCAAGGAAAGACATCTGGCTGCACTCCTGTAGCTTCGGAGTGGTATTTAAGGCGGATAACGCCATTCTGGTAAAACGTTCCGGGGTGATCACCTTGGGAAGGGCTTTCTCAATCTCCGGCTTCATGGCCTTGATCATGTCCGCAATGCTCATGGACTTGGTAAGCTTTACTTCCCCTTTATTTCCTGTTTTCTCTGCTAACGCATCTTTTACTCCCATTCTCTCTGCCTCCTGTTATGCAATCTCTTTTACAGTAAATCTTCTGCTGGATGACTCTTTGGCATATTCCTTATAGATATCCGGATGATCTGCCTTCAGCTTTTTCGAATCTACCCGGCTCGATACTATGGATTTCCATGTAATTGAATATTTATCGGAATCAGCCTTCTCCGCATCTTCCATAAAAAGCTTAACTTCCTGCTCAATCTGCTTCTTTTCCTGGTCCAGCTTATCCTGAAGTTCCAGGATCTCTGATCTTCGTTTCAGCTTTTCGTCGAACCCGATCAGCGGAATGACTTTCTCCGGATCTGACTTTCCATAATATTCTGATAAGATCTTTTCAGCAGCCTCACTGCCATCTGGAACAGGCATTTTTCTGGCAAGCACGTTGTTATTCCAAAAATCCGTCTCCACTGTGATCAGCATCTGGATAATGCCCTCATCACGCTCAATCTTGCGCCAGACAAACTCCCTTCCAAGGATCACACAGGCAATATACCAGGCATCAGCTCCGGTCACAGCCATATAGTGGTGGCACTGGATTTCATAGGATTCCGGAATATGTCCATCTTTCCATTTATCTGCAGAATAGGTGGAAGCTGTTTTACACTCCAGTCCCGCGTTCTCTCCTACAATCAGCCGGTCTACGTTGGCCAGCATAAAAGGATTTTCTTCCATGTAAAAAATAGAATTTGCACGGCGCACTTTCTTTCCGGTCTCTTCCATAAACCTGCGTGCTACATACTCCTCCAGGTCGCGTCCCTGTCTCATGGACTCGTTGTCTTCTTTCTCAGTTACCTCTTCCTGGGTTTTATCCTGGTAAACGGAAATCGCGGTTGCATATGGATTTAAGCCACAGATACTGCCCGCATCTGATCCACCGATTCCTTTTTTACGGTATTCCAGCCAGGTTGCATGGTCCATTCCCGAAGTAGATACTAATCTGTTTAATTTCATCCTTATCTTCCTTTCTTTAATTCACGTAATTCTTCTATAGATCCAAGGTCTTCATACTCACCCAAACGGTCTGCCACTGTTCCAAACAGTACCGTCTGCTCCTGCTGCCACTCCAACCGAAGAGAAGAAGCCCTGCAGCCAGGGATCCGGTATCCTACTCCATTTGGATTAGCAATTGTAAGTCTGTTTCTCATGCCTTATTCATCTCGCTTTCTTTCTGCACCACATCTTCTACCATTGAATGCATAAGATCCCGTGGGGTTATACTTTCTGACTCTTTAATGCTCTTATCAAGTATATGATACAGTGCATGTAATACAGTCTGAAATTCATCAACCAGCACGTATGTGTTTCCCTCTACTGTTGCCTTCGTTACATTTCCCTTTTTCTCAACTTTAATCATTGACTTTTCCTTTCTACCCTTCTACAATAAGAGGGTGATAAACTTTTTTTGTCCATTTGGACACCGGATCCTGATGAGCTGCCAACTCTCAGGATCCATTTTCTTTCAACAGCCTGGTAAGATGCTCCCTTGCTGCTTCATAGTTTTTAACGGATTCTTTCATCATTACTTCTTCGCGATAGATATCATAAGTAGTCATTTTGCTTTCTGGCGGTTCCTCCACCCAAACCCGACATGGATATCCAGCTAATCCTATTTCGAAACTTACATGGATTCCGCTTGCTATAGCTTTCTTCGAAAGCCAGTACAGCTCATCTATCATTTTTTCTAAACTCATGTTCTCTTCCTTTCCGGTTCTGTGCCCTGTATCAGCATCCATGCAACCACCGACAGGGCAAATGCTCCAAAAAGCTGTGTTCCGCCCCATTCCCAGAACGGCAGGTATGTAGCAAGGGTGCCTATGATGACAGATATGATTATGTTACGCTTCATTCCCAGTCTCTCCTTCCACAACAGCCCGGTTGCTCCAGCCAATCATTTGTACCAGCTTTTCCGGATGAAATGCCGGAGCATACTTTCTGGCATTGCGATCCAGAAGCTGGCGCCGATAAGTAAGATAATCAATGAACACCAGAACGTTGATCAGGACAATGTTTCCATCCCGGATAATGGCATAATCGTTATAACGCCCTGTTTTGATTTCATCTTCAATTTCAAACAATCTTGTCCGCACAGTTCCGGCACTAATCTGGAACTCTTTTGTAAGCTGCTCTTTTCTCATGTACGGATATCCCCGTATGGATTCTGTGTAAACCATCTTTTATTTACCTCCCGTTATCTTCTCATGCTAAGTGCAAGGCAAATTATTGCTATCGAATTCAACAGCGTTGCAAATAAATTTATCAGTAATGCTGTATTCTCTATCTTCCTCATCTCCTTTTCTGTTACTTCTCCAGAAAATATTCGTTTTTATTGACATTCATCTGCCTTTCTCCTATTCTTGTAATACAGGGTAGTGACGTACCCAAGTACATAGAAAGGAGTATTTGTATGACTTTTGAATTATCCGATACAGAAGCCATTTACCTCTACGGTATATTGAGGAAAGAGCTAAAGAGTCTGGAATCTGTTAAACCATCTTCTCTTGTAAAAGCTGATGTAAAACTATATAAAAGAATCATCAGTAAAATAGAGACTGCTGCTCCGCAACTTAAAGAACTTCCTATTTAGATTTTGGCTCTGCGTTTTGCAGGGCCTTTCGCGTTTTAGGAAGCCATTCCGTCGCCGGAATAAATTCTTCGATTGTTACCCTGTAATTCTTTTTTCTAATTCGAACTATGTCGGAATACTCTTTTCTCCCTCTCAGCAGCAAACGGACCAGTAAGGTTTTCACTCTGCTTCATCTCCTTTCTGTTACTTCTCCAAACGCTAATCTCATCTGCTCATATTCTGGAACTTTCACGAAATCCTCTGGAAGCAAAATACCAAACTGCTCACACTCTCTTTTAAATGCTTCAGCAATCTTATATGGTGCTGAACCCTGCTTTGTCATGATTCGGTCTGTAACTCTGCCAAGCTCTGCAACACTGGATGCAATAATTGGATTCAAAGGACAAGGAAGCTTTCCATCTTCCATTTCGTGAAAGCGATTTATGTATCTCGCAGTAAATTCTGTTCCTTTCTGTCCAGTCAGCTTATGAGCAATGAACTCACAGCCTTTCTTTGTGACCTGAAAACATGGAAGAATCTTATTCTGCTCTGTTGTATAAGTTGCTTCCTTAAAGAAATCGGTGAATCCAATTTTGGCTTCTCCTAACTGAACCACATAATTTCTGATATCTCTCAGCAATTTGCTATGTTCTTTTCCTACCATTTCTGCTACTTCCATTGAAGTAATAGTGTTTCTTATTAAATTGTTCATTCTATCCCCCTTAAGTTAAATTTTTTGAACTTTTGGTGTAAAAAAATATGTTGGTATATCTTCTTCTGTTAAATTAAGAAGATCAATCGCCCTACAAATATCTGGCTGTTTCCAAGATCTTTCTCCGCTCATTTTTAAGGAAAGAGTACGCTCTGACCACTTCATCGCCTCCGCAAATTTATATCTTGTGCCAAATACTTCTACGATTTTCCCACTAAGTTTATCGTAGTTAAAAGCCATTTTTATCCTCCTTTCATGGTTCAATTATTTGAACTGATTATATGCTACCATCTCTGTTTATGATTGTCAATACAAAAATTCAATATTTTTAACTTTGTAAGTTTTTACTATTGAACTTTTGTATAATATATGATATATTGATTTCAGAAAGGCGGTATATATTTATGAAGAAGGAAAACACTGCTACCAGGCTAAAAAAAATAATGTCTGACGAAAATTTACGACAAGTAGATATTTTAGCAAAAACTATGCCATATTGTGAAAAATACGACGTAAAAATGAATAAATCCGATCTCAGTCAATACTGTTCAGGAAAAACAGAGCCCAATCAGGATAAACTTTTTGTACTTAGTCTCGCATTAAATGTAAATGAAGCTTGGCTCATGGGATTTAATGTGCCTATGAAAAGAGACAGCTACGAAGATCAAAAAATAATTACCCATGATGCAATTTGGGATGAAGCAGAAGAACTTCTTCAGCAAGCAGGTTACAATATCATTAATTCAGATGGAAGTGACATCATTACTATTACAAATTTAAAACAGGAAATCATTTGTTCTGTTCACGTATATGAATTAGTCAGTATATACGAAAATTTAATGAAAAAGGGGCCTGTAACAGCTCAATCCCTTATCGCTGAAGTAGCTGCTGGTTGGCAAAAAATAGATTCCTACTTTTATGGTAAAGAGGCATCTGACGAAGTATACCAAAAACTTGCAAATAATATTCTTCGTTTCCGGGGCAAACAAAAAGACCTTAACGAGATATACCTCCAATTATCTGATAGCAATCAGGAAAGAGTTCTCACTTATTGCAAAAGCCTTCTTTCCACCCAACAATTGGATGATGAGCTTGCCACTGCTACTCAGTATCAACAGCCAACTACACTTGCAGCTCACCATGAAGGTACCGAGTATACAGAAGACGAACTGAAAGAAATTGACCAGTTTAAGAAGATGGTAGAAAACAAAAGAAAATAATTGGCAGATCTGCCAGAATGTACATTGACAATATAATATATTTACCCAGGGGACTGGGGGACGTGCTCTTTGCCTAATCCGGACACCTTACGGAGGAGGTGAAGTTTATGAGCGATTATGAGACATTTATGATTATGTTGACTTTTGCTAATTTAATCGTAGCCATACTTACATATGCACATAAAAAATAGCCGTCCTAATCTTTGGCGAGATCAACGGCTATTTTTTAGCTAACTATATTCGCTGGGTTGGGTGAAGTGCAGTCACCTTCCAGCTCCCTTGTTAAATATATTATATGTCACTCTGAAATATTTGTCAATTTTCTTTTTCTTGAAGCAGCTGTACAGATTTTTGTACACGCATTGAGATATACTAGAGCGGGAGGTGTTTACATGAGCACATATGAGAAATTACAAGACCAGACCTGCGCGGACGGTATAGACGTAATGGACTATGAATTTAATAGTCCAAACATAAAAGGCTTATATTGTAACAGCACTGTAGCAATCAATAAGTCCATTTCAACCCAGGCAGAAAAGTCCTGTGTCCTGGCGGAGGAGCTTGGCCACCACTACACGACTGTTGGTGACATTATTGATCAGTCTGAGGTCAGCAATCGAAAACAGGAATACAGAGCCCGGCTCTTTGGTTACAACCTTAAGATCGGACTGATCGGGATTGTACATGCCTATGAAGCCGGATGCCGTAGCTTATATGAAATGGCAGAATACCTGGATGCTACAGAAGAATATTTGAAAGAAGCACTGGACTGTTATCATTCCATACATGGGGTTTATGCTACTTTGGATAATTACATCATTTTCTTTGAGCCTTCATTTACGGTGATGAAAACAGTATCCAAAACAGATTAATTCGCTTCGGCGTTTTAATAAAAAAACTATATTATGGGAGGTTTTGCTTATGAAAAAGAAGCTCATCGCTGCACTTTTGTCAGGCACACTTATCTTAGCGCCATGTATATCTGTTTTAGCAGATGAAAAAGATGACAAAATTGCAGAATTGGAAGAACAAATTGTTGAACTTCAAAAAACAATTGACGAACTCCAATCCAAGCTTGAAAAAGCATCTGCACCACAATCAACGTCTCAAGATGTATACAAAATTGGAGAATCTTATATTTTAGACGGCTTGTGGAAAATTACAATTAATTCCGTAGAAGAAACAGATGACCGCAACGAGTTTTCTGATAAAACTCCTGCCGCGGTTTACATCATAACCTATACCTATGAAAACCTTGGTTATGATGATGGAATTATGGACGGCTTGTACATAAGTTTAGATGACGGTATTGTTGACAATGCAGGCAAAATGGGATATTCCTACCCTGGAAATATAGTAAAATATCCACAGGACACTCCTATTGGTGCTTCTTGTGAAGCTCAAGCATGCATAGGTGTTGATAACCCCGGAACATTTAAAATTAACTTTTCAGAATATGATAATGATTATGAGAAGCACACAGCCATATTTGAAGTAGAAATTTAAAATACTTTTAGGAGGATAAAATCATGAAAACATGGAAATTAGTATCTGGTATCTTGTCAATCGTATTATTTTTTATGGTAGCATTTCAGTCATGTGCTGCTGGTATCAGTAATACTCTCAGCGAATCTGGCGAAGTTAGCGGATCTGCAGGAATTATTGTAGCTATTATGCTTTTAGCTGGAGGAATTGTTTCAATTGCCACTAGAAATGGCGGAAAAGGTGGAAACATCGCGCTTATTGTTTTATTCGGTATCGGAGCACTTTTTGGATATACATTAGCCGGTAGTTTTTCCGACCTCAACATCTGGGCTACTTGGTGTTTAGTAAATGTCATTTTAGCAATTGTTTCTCTAACAAAACATAAAACCGCATAATAAAAAAAAACGCCCTAGTGTTGGCGCACCAGAGCGGCGAGCACATCCGAAGATGCACACAATTTTTCAGCAAAAATATTGTATCATCTTCGGGGCAGCCATGCAAGCGGAACCTTTGTTCGCGCTGGCTGTTATTTTTGTACCCATTTTTCCGGGCACTTGCGCCGGCGCAACCAAAAAAGAAACCATCTCGGTGATTCTGCCGGTATGGTCCATATAAGGAGGATGATATCATGTGGGTTGAAGAATCGAAAAATGGCAAATTCAAATTCTGTGAGCGGTATACGGATTATCTCACAGGTAAAGTAAAGCGGGTAACTGTTACAATAGATAAGAATACCCCTCAATCCAGAAAAACAGCACAAAAGACTTTGGAATTAAAAATCCAGCAGGCTATGGGAGCCCGTCCAGATCATCAGTGCACCTTAAAAGAATTGGTTGAGGAATATAGAAAAGATCAGAAAAAGACAGTCAAACAATCTACATACTCCCGAAATTATTTTGCCTGCAATGCCATTATGAAAATGCTTGGTGAAAATACAATCGTGGAGCATATGACTGCTAAATATGTTCGGAGTAAGTTTCGTGATTCTGGAAAAGAAAACAGCACTTTAAATGAACATCTTACCCGTTTCCGTGCTCTGATCCGCTGGGGATATAGCAACGATATGATCAGTGACATTACTTTTCTGGAGAAAATAGAACCTTTCAAGGATCTTCCTCATAAACAAAAAATACAGGATAAGTACCTGGAATCAGATCAGCTCAAAGCCTTATTGGATGGAATGGATCACACGCTTTGGAGACTGTGTACTGAATTCATGGCGCTGTCTGGTCTGAGAGTTGGTGAACTGATTGCCCTGGACCGGTCAGATGTGGATTTCAAAAATAAAGTGATTCATGTGACCAAGAATTATGATTATATAAACCAGATCGTCACATCTCCAAAGAGCTTTTGTTCGATCAGGGATGTGTATATGCAGGAGGAATTGGAAAATGTATGCAAACAATTAAATGCATTAATGCTCCGCCGTCGTTTGATGTCCAATATCGGAAAGCCTGCCTTGTTTCTCTTTTCCAGGAATGGAACTTATATACACTATTATTCCTACAATAAATATTTAAGGGAAAACTCCAAGCGCGTCTTAGGTCGTGCTATCACCCCACATGCCCTGCGTCATACTCATGCCTCTCTTCTCTTGGAGCAAGGTATCAGCATTGATACCATCTCTAGGAGACTCGGACACGAAAACAGCAAGGTTACCAAAGAAATATACTTACATGTCACCAAAAAGCTCACGGAGAAAGACAATGAGCAAATTGCAAAGGTATCTATTTTTTAAAGTTGCCCCTTTTCTGCCCCTTTTGTTGGGGCAGGCATTTAGTGCCACATTGAAAACACCGCATAAAATCAACGTTTTTCCGCTGTCAAGAGGGAATTCATTCAAGTCCCATCTTCCGCATTTTTTATTTTATCAAGAAATGTCAAAAGCCTGCAAAGCGCCTGTTTTGCGGGCTTTTTTGGACTCCGAATGTTCAGGAGGTAGATAAAGTGTGTCAAAACTCTGCCCCTTTTTTGCCCCTCGAGGGGCAGAGATTTTGCCCCTTAAGGGGCAGGATTCTTGCCCCTCACATTTTCCCCCAAAAATAAAGCAAGATTTATAAGATAAGAAGAAAAGCCTTTACTCTCCTGAGGGGCAACTCGCGGGATTGTAAGGGCTTTTCTTGTCTATGGGGAATCTCATGTTCAGTTTTACTGTACCAGATTCTACCTCATCTGTCACTTACTATCGTGCGAGATAGTGCGACAGATTTCGACATCACAGACTCTTCACCAATACCTGAAATCCTGCTGCTTTCAGCTTCTTTACCACCTTTTTTGCAGCCTTCTTGGTATTGTATCTTCCAGCCTCAACTCTGTACGGTACCGGACCGGATACTTTTCTGATGGAAGCGGAAAATCCCTTCTCTTTCAGCTTGTCTGCCATCGCTTTTGCATTGTCTTTAATGCTATATACACCGGCCTGAATGTAATACTTTGCTTTTGGTTGCGCCGGCGCAATTGTAATCGTTTTTCCCAGAATACCCTCTGCAATCAGCTTTCCGTGAGCGTCCATGCCAAGCTTTTTCGCTTTGGCATAATCGTCCTGATTATCACAGAAGAACGACTCTACCAGAACCGCTTTACCCTTCGTCTTCCTCGTCCAGTACAGACCTGGTCTTTCCTGTGCTCCTCTGTTATGCCAGACAGTACCGAGCTTCGCGCTGATCCGCTGGGTTTCCGGAAGTCCATTTGCATTGTAGCAGTACGCTTCACAGCCATATGCCTCTCCATTAAAGGCATTCAGATGAAGCTGGACGGACAGATCATAGTTCTGTTTATGCTCTTCTTCAATGAAATACTTGATTTCATCATTCAGGGAATGCAACTGACCTTCTGGAGCAATGCACAGGGTTGCCTCATGACCTGCTGCCTTAAGCCATTTGCACACATAAGGTGCCAGTTCCTTGTTGTATTTATATTCGTTCACACCACCCTTGCTGGTGCCATCTGCAGATGAGATGATACCACCGCCATAGTTCGCGTGACCTACACAGATAAAATATTTCATGTTGAAATTCTCCTTTCAAAAATGAGGGCGATCACTCGCCCTCGTCTTTTTTACCATCTTTGTTAAGCAAATTTCTAAGCATCTCATACAACCCTGTGGATGCAAGACCGCTGATCATGCCGCCCAGGATTACTTCCGCATTGATTCCCGCCTGCAGATTGATCAGGATTGCAATAATGGTTCCCATGCATAATGCGGAAAGCGGTATGTACTTATTTGGGAATTTGTCAAATGCTGTTTTTAACACAAATCCAACCAGCAGGCAGATTCCTAAAATAAGAGGGTTAATGTAATCAACTAAGAAATTAATATCCATGGTTATTCTCCTTTTCTTTCCAGATCTTCTATTCTATGATTCGCTACTTTGATTTGTTCCTCTTGGACTTCCATCTTTCGTTCCAGGGAATAAGTTCTTTCCACAACACTGTTGTGCTTGTCTACTCGTTTGGTCAGCTCATCCAACTTGTATTCCATAAGAGCTCTTGTCTTTTCGTTCTGGCTGTGATTGCTGATCAGGCAGACAATCAGTGTTACTGCTGCTGATATTGCAGAAGAAATAATTGTTTCCATATATATCCTTTCCCCGGCATTTGCGCCGGCACAATTTAGTAAAAAAAATAAGACCTGTTATGGTCTCGCCCTTGGTTCATTCATCTTATTTTTCCTTTCTTTGCTTGTGTATTAGTGTCATGTCAGTATTCGAAGCTTCGGACGCTCAAATGGCATTAATAATCAGCAAAACACGAATTTAATAGCAACTGGTCAAGGCACTTTTAAAGACCAATGGGTTCCAGGATTTATGGTATATGGAATGGGGTTTGCAATTATTATTCCAAAACACTATAAAGCACATAAACTTAATATAACATCGGCAAAAGTGTTTAACATTAACTCATGGTACAACGCTACAGTGTCTAGTTGTGGCGAATTACTCAATCATTGGAGAGTTGTTTTAAATGTTGACTCTAATTCCTCAATAGAAAACGGAAGAACATATTTAGTATCAATTAGCGGAACGATTAGCTAAGAATTTTCCAAGTACCAGTATTTGTTCCCCATACTGCTGTTTCTCCGAAAACAGAAATATAAAATAAGATTCGATATGCACAACCTTTAAAAATTATATATGTACCGTATTGAGAAAAACCGTTTGGAAAACCTACAAAAGGTTTATTACTAGGATTAGCAGACCAGTATGAAATTCCGTCTGGAGCTTTAACTAGAATGTCGGCTATTCCATCTTCTTCACACCATTCTCTATATGTAATCTTCGTGTTTTGTTGATTTCTAACGCCCCAAACTTTCTCCCGATAATTTTATCAGCGAGCATAGCTTTAACTCCGGAGTTCTCCCCGGAGTGGTTTTCTCTATCTCTTTATGCTGAATATTTATTGTATGACGCTCTCACATTACTCTGACTGATGTAACAATATACTTGGGTAGTCTTCAAATCAGCATGTCCCAGAACTGCTGCCACGTCTTGTATATTTGCTCCCCGATCAAGAAGGTTGGTTGCCAAAGTCCTCCTGTATCTATGAGGATGTACATTTGTAACATTAGCACTCTCCCCAAGCTTCTTTAGTGTTCTTTCAATCCCTGCTTTCGACAATCTCTTATGGGGTATCCTTACACTGGCGAACAGACATGGATCCGTATCTGTCCGTGTATTCAGATAATCTTGCAGATGCATTAGTGCTACTGGTGTAAGATAAATTGTCCTCTCTTTACTTCCTTTTCCCAAAACAACAGCATCTCGGGTTTGAAAATTAATATCGTCTCGATTGAGCCGTACCACTTCAGAGACTCTGCAGCCAGAAGCATAGAGGAATTCTATCAGTGCAAGATTCCGGATTGAAGTGCAAGCCTGCTTTAACCGTTCCATTTCTGTAGCCGTGTAGGGCTTTTTCACTACTTTCGTATATTTGATTTGGGACAGTGCTGCACATGGATTCTTCCCAATCAGCCCCTCGGCAGAAAGCTAGGAGAAAAAACTGCTAAAACACCTGCGCATGCCATCCAGAGTCCGATTGCTGATTTTCCGCTGTTCCTTATATACTGCCAGGTAATATCTAAGATCATAAGTTGTAATTTCATGCAACGGTTTGCAGATCTCATGTATCATCATGTAGCACGTATCGTAGTACCTTTTGATAGTAGATTCTGCTTTTCCCTCAATTCGCTTGGTCGCTATATATTTTGCCAGCATACTGTCTGGGGTGTTGTCCACTACCGTTAGTTCTGTACTTCTCTCCTGCACTTCGTAACTGTTCAGTTGAATACAGAGTGCATCCTGTACTGCCTGGAGCTGCTGATCATCTAATAGAGATTGCACCGCCAGCAATACATTATTAATAATCGTACTTCGTATATCCATAACCTTTATTCCTCCTTCTGCTTTATTGTAGCATCCGGAGGAAAGAAGGTCGCAAAACACGAAGTATACGCATGAAGATTTAACTTGTTCAGCAGGAGTGGTTAGAGAATATACATTTCCAAATCTGCCAGAACATAAAATATCATTTCCTGTTCTTGTTGGTGCAAGTTCTAATATAGCTGGTTGCGTTGTTGCAAGAGACGTAAATATTACTGGGAGAATAAAAGTATATAGTCCAATTCAACAAGATGTCACCGTGTTGCTTATTATGCTCAATTAAGCTTTCCAGAATTTGCAATTTCATCTTGGACATATACAGTTAGATGGCAATTTAGTAGTGATGGTGCAACATTTGTTGAAATTTGTAGATTATATACAAATGAACGTAAATGTAATTGGTTATCAACATCATCAAAAACATGGAATACAACATGGTTTTAATATGATTTCCAAGGTCTATAGTTATCTCCATTATGTGCTGTAAAGTGACGAACGTTATTATCAATATCCCACACTTCTATAGTAGAATAACCTGAATATGATCTGCAAACAGTTATTAATTGCCTATTACTTGTGCATGGATTTGATAAATTTGGATAGTCTGATTTCCATGCAGCAAATTTCATTCCAGTACCATCAGTTAATTTGGTAAGTATCTGATCCCATGTTGCAGCTGCTGTTAATCCAATTTGAGATAAGGAACTGTAGAATTTAAAATTCGTGTTTAGTGCATTAATTCCTAGTGCCTCTTTCAACTGCGCTATAGTAATCTTCTGGGTTGTAGAGCCGTTCTCCAATACCACGATATCCGTATCCGATACTTTGGTAGCTGCTGGGAGAGCTGATATTAGTGTACTTTGTATAGATTCAGACATTTTTCATCAATCCTTTCTTGGAATTTTTTCAATTACTTTATTATTCTTTGTCATCAGGCACTTGCCATCTTTGGTGGCCAATGCGTATACTTTGTCAATGATCTTCACTGAAAGGACAAAGCTTGCCCCTGCATTAACGGGGTTCGGTGTCATCCTCACATCGCTGATTAATATGTTTGCCATATCACTTCACCGCCACTTCTACTTCTGCAATCAACTTTTCGTCAAGTATTTCATACATGACCAGAAGCTTGTACATGCCTTTCTTTTTGGGCTGTATGAGGGTGTCCAGAATGTGTTCCTGGATTTCCGGATGTCCGGTATCCTCTGGCTCCTTCGCACCCCGGTAATACAGCTCATAGGAGGCTGCCGTGATCAGAAAATTTTCATTTTTACAAGAGCAGACTCGCAATCTCACATGCTTCTGTTCTCCAAGCTCAAACGGTACAGTCATTACACCCACAACCTCCCATCAGTTCTACATAGTATTCAGGTTCCAACAGTTCCTCATAATATGGACATGGCTCAATATGTACACATAAAGATGCCAGATCTATTGTAATGATATATTTTGCTGTATATCCTACATTTCCAGCTTCATCAATGGCTGTCAGATCTACCACAAAAGCACCGTCAAGGCTTGCGGGGACGATGGCTTCCCATCTGTCCCCCTGTGCTCTTGTAAACGTGATATCCTGCCCGTTGATAGTTCCTTTAAGCATTACTACCATGCTTCCACCACCTTATCAGTCGGTAACCTCAACAGAGATTACGAAGGTTTTTCCAGCATCAACCGGATTCGGTGTCATAGTTACAGCCTTAATTGCCGGTGCCTTAGTATCCAGTTTCACTGTTCTGGTCACAGTGGTACTCTTTCCGGCACTGTCTGTAGCTACAATAGTAATAGTATTGGAGCCTTCAACCAGTGTTACAACCTTAGACCAGGAACCATTAGAAGCAACAGTTGCCGCCTCTGCATTGCCGTTGTTAAGCTTAACTGTAACAGATACCGGGCTGGAGGTAAGATCATTGGTAGTACCCTGAACGTTACAAGCTGCCTGATTTGTTACAAATCCATCTACCGGAGATGTAACAGAAAGTGTCGGCGGTACAGTATCGATCTTAAAGGTCACACTCTTCTGGGAAGCAGCATTTCCATCATAATCAGATGCATCAATCTTGATCGTATGACTACCATCGGCAAGTGCCGTACCAGGGGTATAAGTACATTTATAGCCGCCGGAAATTGCAGTCTTAGAAATACTATCCCCTGTGATCTTGCTTCCAGAATCAATGGTAACGCCAATAGTTGACGGATTTACACCGGAATCGTCATCAGTCACGGTCCAGGTGATGCCTGGTTTATTATTTGTAATCAGTGCACTGGCTGTAGGATAGGTAATTGCAATAACTGGCGCAACTCTTTCCTTAACCTTTAACTGCAGGGAACCTCCCAAGGTGGAATGACTGGCATCCACTGTAGCAGTATTGTTTGCATCATCTGTAGCCCTGACTGTCACACCGTAATAATGTCCGGACTGAGAGTAGCTTGACTTACCAGGTGCTGTAATAGTAGCCTCATATCTTCCAGTGGAACTGTTATAGCTTAAATTCACTGTCTGGCCATTCACAATAGCCTGTACTGTTTTTACACTCATTTTTTTCATTCCTTTCGTGAAATATTGTTGATAAGTTCTTTTAACTGCTCTACCTCTGTTGATAAAGCATCAATTTTAGAAAGTAATATCTGGTTATCTGACTGCAATGCCAGAACCTTCTCATGGTCGTTTTTCAGCATGGCAAACATGCAGGGGATCATAATGCGGTAATTCCAGTTTTCAGCTTTGCCTTTTTCATTATGGTCAACAGCTAATGGAAATCTGCGGTCAATGTCCTCTGCCAGGAACATTGGCATTTCTTTACCATAGCGCTCATCATGCTCAGACAGATAATCATCCTTGTATTTCGCCCAGATAACCTTAATCCGGTAAAGTTCTTCTAACTCTTCCTCTTGAACCGTTTTTCCAATGGTCTTATAGCGCATAGATGAGCTGGCCACATAACCAACGGAATAGTTATTCATATTTAATGCCAGAGTATTTGCAGAAGAGGTAGAACCCAAACCATATATATTAAGTTCCCCGGATCCGTCATAAAATTCTGTTCCATCGTCAGCTTTCGTAGTCCTTCTTTGGGTATATATACTTAACCCATACTTCACCATCGGAGTCCGCCCGTTAGCAGATAACACGGCATCTCCGCCGAATACGATCCGGCCATCCTTATAAAGACGGATGCTGCCGTCATCTGACTCTAAATAATCGGAAATGATCTTCCAACCGGCAATTGCTCCAGTTCCGGCAGTTACAGTCCCGGAAAACTCGCCCTGGTTAAAATGCACGCCTGTGTTGTTAATGTATCCGATTTCGTTCCCGGATGCATCCAGGATAGACAGCAGACCGTTTCCATTATTTGCACCGCCAAGCTTCACGGTACCGCCATGGGCGAAATCAAAGGATATGTAAAGCTCCCCATTTATCATGGTAACGCTCTTGATCGTACCGTTTTTACTCAGCTTGTTAAAAATATCCTCCTGTGTCTGCCCTTTAACTGCATTGCTTGCCTTTTTTTCCGCTATTGAAGTAGCAACAGTGGAAGCGATATCATCAACAGTCTTCCCTTGGATGGAAAAGCTGCTGACCTTCATTTCCACATTCCCATCCTCATCAATATACAGGGTAACGGATCCATCCTTGTTCACAACCTTCAGCTTCTTAGCATCCACCTGGTCACCGGTTACATGCAATGATCTGATATAGGTTGCATTGATGTATAACTGGTTGCCTTCCTTATAGATACCTTTGATCCTACCATCATCTGTCAGCAGGTTAAAAATATCCTCATGCGTCAAAGCTGCCATATCTACCACCAGGGGGATGCTCAGCCTGTCAATCAGCTGGGTGGTGCCGCCTGCAGCATACAGAGATACCCTCAGCTCCACGAAATCCCTTGGCACTGCCAGGAACTTCCCACTCCTTGTAGTCAGCAGCTTCCCATTTAGGGCAGCGATAGCCGAATACAGCAGATGGGTTACCTCTGCCTCGTCTGTGGATGATGTGTAGACTGTTTTCCAGGTGTTCCCGTCCGTCGTCTCCTCGATTACAAAACGTCCTGCATAAGGCGGTCTTCCGCCAGTCCCGCTTCTATATCCGGAAAAAGTAATACTGTCCGGATACAAAAGTCCGTCAGCCCCACGCTTTATGACGGTATTGGAGCTTTTCAAGTAGTACATTTCCCCCGGATCACCATCCGCACCATCTTTTCCCGCATAGTTTTTGGAAAGATTAAATTTCTTAGACACCGAGACGCTTGACAGATAGGTGGCGCGGATCGTCACCCAGCCTTTATCCGTTGTAAGCCCGGTCACTGTATAGGTCCGGGAATTTTTATCCCAGCTTCCAGTCACACCTGATGATGTGGTAACCGTGTAGGTACAATCCTTAGAAATGTCATTTGAGCCGTACATGACCGTAGCTGTGGTCGTGATCCCAGAAGGAAAGTTCTTATAGTTTCCGCTTGAATCGACCGGAATCCCCTGGTAATCATCAGATAAGAGCATGGTCATGTTCTTATTATCACTGAGAACTTCCGAAATAGTCTTGTCCCCAATGTGGACACTGTCCGGGTTCATAGAAACAGACTTCTTGTCAATGTCAGCTTCGAAAATGACATTTCCATCATCGTCCATGATCTCAATCCGTCCCGTTTTCAGCCAGTTAGCATTAATCCCCACGGCATCAAGGATTTTCGTAATAGTAGTGCCATCCACCAGAGCACCAACGTTCCAAGTCTCCCCGCCATCCGTGGACATTCCCCATCCTTCCCGGTTCAGTTTAATCACAACCTGGGATTCCCCTAAAGTGGGCTTATCACACAGATATAAAATACTGCTGCCATCCTCCTGCTTCACAGAAACCGGGAAAAGCCCCTGTGTCTCATCCATTGCTTTCTTCAGATCGTCAAAAGCTTTGTCTATTTCCGTTTTTTGTTTCGACCAGACCGCCCTTAAATCTTTGTAAACTTTTGTTTCTTCACTAAATCTGGTTGCCGATCTTTTGGTCGGCGTCTCGGCTCCACAAAACAGTGTCTGATCTGTATTCGCAGTATACGTTACTCCAGTGAAAACAGTTTTATAATAATTGCCCTTCAGGTCCACAATTAGTCCAATATCCCCAGCTTCCCTAACTGGATCACTCTGGCATTTGATGGATAATGGCCTAAAACGCAAGCCGTTGATTTTTTCTCCCAGGTATAAAGCTACAGTTTCACCATTCCCCTGAACCAATTTGTTTCCGCTAATCTCCAGGGCATATTCTCCTGTTCCACATAACGAGGAGCTTTCTCTTCCCCCTTCGTTCTCCTCGTTTACTTTTATTCCGGTAATCACAACGTCATCTGTTGACAATAGGCTGCCATTTTTCCATTCTGTTATCTGGATAAGCCTGCTATTGTCAACATCGATCTTGTTGTTATTTCCTGGAACTACTATTATTCCTTCCTTTATCCATGAAGCTTCCAACAGGTCTGTATCGTACCATCTGAGGGACAAAGTTCCATCCACATTGATTCTGCTGAATTTACATGCAATCTGTCCAACAAAGCATAAAATGTCTCTAAAATTCAGGCTATCCTCATTCGGCCTTCTGTCAACAACATACCTGCTATTATCAAAATTAGCCGAATCTCCTGACAGGCGCACCCCGCAGCAGCTGCAAGCATCTTGTACGATTTGTCCCAAAGTAGCCGGATAAGACAATTTACTCAACGAATATGGCTTGTCAAATCTGATCATATTGTCATACGCTTTTACGGCTATAACGGATCCAGTGTCTTCACCAGGTTCCGCAGTATAAATTCCCCTATCCAGCCACTCTGTTGTCCCATCCGGGAGTTCTAAGCCTATAATTGCTTTTATCGTAGCTCCGTCAAAATCCACGCCGGTAAATTTGCCATCGATATTGCTCAGTTTTATATTCAATTGTTTGGCAATGGCGGAGCCAAGGTCAAAGCTGTTCTGCCCAGACGTATTATCTAAAATCTGAAATAAAAGCAGTTCCATGTCCTCTACCGTTTTGGAACTGCCATCCTGAAACTGAATTTCTACTCTATGATGTAATATTCTATTTTTCTTGATTGCCTCTTTATAGACATTTGATGTGTTAATCATTCTGCTACCTCTGAATAATATCTACAGATACCGACTTATACCAATATTCCCCGTCTCCAATGTCTCCCAGGTGTTCCTTACTCAGTGTTCCCCGGTATGATTCTATTGTGATATCTACACCGCAATCATGGAAAGAAAAAGGAAAATATCCGGCAACAAGCGTGTTCTTTATCAGTTTTACAGATTCTTCTGTAAGAAACCCCCACTTGATTGATAAATTTTTCTTTTCGGCAATTACATCTCCAACCATACGTCCTGAAAGAGTTCGTCCTGTATCAGATGTCCAGATCAGTTCATCGTTCACGCTTAACGACACAGGAGCCGGGAGCACTACACTCCCGGACCACAGGATTTTCTTTTTGCTGGAATCATCAGTAAAAACATCAGCCATTTATCTTACCTCCACCGTATTATATCTGGTGTCGTTTGCTGCCTGCGCATTTCTGACAGCCGTTGCAACCTGTTTGGAATCCATATAGAAACCTAGCTCAGAAAGTGCCGCTACAATCCTCATAACTGCACGGTTAATAACACTTTCCAATTCTTCCTTGGAAATATTTCCGCCTACCATTGAAGCCGCTTTTAACGCCATCTCCTGAAGCTTGTCCTCTGGAGAAACAATCTCCCCTTGGTGCCGATTATCACCGATCATCGCAAGCTGAGGCGTGTTGGCTTTTACAAAACCACCGTTAGCAAGCATTGGAATCGTTCCTATAGTTGGAATATTAAATCCATTAAACCCCCACCAGGAACCTCCAATTCCGGGAATCCAATCCGGGACTGTAATTTTAAAACGAATATTATTTACTTTGTTAATAAGGCCATTTACAAGTCCCAAAACACTGTTAAATCCACCAATAATAGCATTGATAGGTGTCTTAGCAATGTCTACCAGCCCTTCAAACACGCCTTCAAAAATATCCTTTATTCCATTCCAGGCTTTTTCCCAGTCTCCAGAAAACACACCCGAAATAAATTCGTTGAATCCCTCAAAAACTTTGCGGATATCTCTGATAGTATCCTGTCCGCTTTTGAAAAATCCGTTTAGCACGCCTCCCAAAACTCCAAAATGTTTTGACCAGTCTGTTGCAAACACATTTTCAATAAAATCGTCTAATGGCTTAAATACATTATCCTGTAAAAACTTAAAAACGGAACTTGCAATCTGCTTAAAGCCATCCAGAATTTCATTTAATCCCTGGAAACATTTTGAAAAGTCACCGGAAAAAGCTCCCGTACAGAAATCAATAAATCCACCTAATACTTTTGTTATTCCGCTTATCACATCTCCCGCTACCGCAAGTAAATTCAGAAATAAGTCGCCTACCCCTTGTAATATTGGACCGATAACCGGCATGATGTTTTCGATTACCCATTCAATCAATGGCTGAAGCAGCGTTTCCCAGAGTGTCTGAAGATTTTCAAATACTTTTCCAACCAGAATAATAATTCCATCCAATGCTGGCTGAATGTGTTCCTGCCATACTAGCGAAAATTTCTCTGCCAGATAATCCAGTACAGGAGAAATATATGTGTTCCATCCATCCAGGAAAATTCCTAAGATACTGGAAATCCCCTCAGCTACCGAAGTTATAAATGGACTGACATAGGTAGCGTACACTTCTGATATCTTGGAGAATGTATCAACAACCGACTGGTGCAAGGTATCAAGAACAATTTGGATTGGTACAAGAAGCCCTTCGATTGTCTCTTTAATCTTCTGTGTATTTTCCACAACGGGAGTGACTACAATAGTTTCAATATCCTTTATAAACTGAGCCCCAACATTTATCGCTCCCAGGAATCCATCTGCAAATATTCCAATAATATCTGCAGTAATTCCCTGTCCTTCTGGTCCTGCAAAGACAGAAAATATGTCTGCAAAAGCTGTCCAAAAATCTCCTGTAAGCAGCGCAATGTCTGAAGTAATATTAAAAAGAGAAACTAATTTTTCACGTATATAAGAACTGTTTTTAGCAAGGTATTGAGCAAATCCCCCTATCAGGTTTGCCCCGATTGTCAACCCAACACTTGTCATTGCCCCATTGATTTTCCCAAAGGAAAGCGCAATGGCATTGGCGCATCCATCTGCCGCAGTTATTACGGAAGTGTCTGTAAAAATCTCTTTCAGATTTTTTCCAATATCTTTAATTCCTGCAGTAATGGTATTTATTCTTTTTTGGGAATCTCCAAACCCTATTTTGAACCCTTTTTTGAATATTGCAGCCAATTCTTTACTTCGTTTTAATAAGGCAGACATTTTCTTATCTGTCTTATCAATTACAGTCTCACCTTGTGTCAAATTTCCGAAATCAACACCAGTTCCACTGACTCCTGTTCCGCTTCCAGTGGATGGAGTTGAACTGTCGGTGTCTGTCTGGCTGTCCAGCTTATTCACCTGGTCAAACCCCATGAGGGCACGCATTTTCTCAGCTGCTTTCTGGGCGGATTTGGCAACGCCATTATTTGCACTGGAAAGATTATCTGCTGAACTGGCTGCATCGTCCATTCCCGTGCTTGCGCCTGCTGCCGCACTTCCGATAGCTGAAATCTGTCCGGAAGCACTGTTACTGGATTTCTGACCGGTAATCAGCTCTGTAAACGATTTAAAGGCGTTTGCCAGAGTGATCAGCTTTCCAATTACCGTGTTGATTACTCTGATAACCGGAGTGAAAAGATTTATCAGTCCCTGGCCAATCGTAGCCTTCAGGGAATCAAACTGCAGAGTAAGGATCCTTACCTGGTTTGCCCAGGATCCTGAGGTCCTCGCAAAATCCCCCTGGGCTGCTGCCAGCTGGTTTTGTACGAAGGAATACCTTAGCGCAACCTTTTCAGCTTCTGACATTTTTGCCGTTGTCTTCCCGAAACCGTTCGCCAGAGCATAACTGTCAAGGGCGGTCTGAGTCATGACTACGCCAAGATCTTTTAAAGATTCCGTTTCGCCTGTGAAAACGGATTTCAGCTTGGTGTAGGCTTCATCCTGTGACAGATTATAGAAAGACGCTACATCACCTGCCAGCTTGGTAAGGCTGGACCCCATGTTATAAGCCTGTTCCTCGGAAAATCCAAAGGCTTTCGCCATTGCCCCGAAGGTACCGGTGAACTGCTTTGCCATGGTCTCAGAAAGTCCAAAGCTCTGGGCTGCGCTCTTGGCAAATTTATCAACCTGTGCGGTCATGTTCGGGAATGTAACGTCTACAACATTCTGAACCTCTGCCAGATCTGAACCAAGCTTCAAGCACGACTTTCCGAAGTCAGTCAGCTTCTTAACTGCAAATGCACCAACTAACAAGCTCCCTAGTTTTCTTGTGAGCGTTCCTATTCCACTCACCCGGGTCTTTAATGATGAAGCATCATCCTCAATTTCAGAAGATGTTTTTTTGAATTGGCTTCCAATTCCCTTTATGTGTTTCTTTACTTCTCCCGAACCGCTTTCGCTATCTCTTTCAATTAAGAGCCAAGCTTTTCGAAACGCCTCACTGGCAGACTCACCTTCTTTTTTATAAACAGATGCAATAGCTGCAGCCTTAGACTTAACAGAACGCGCCGTTTGGCTGAGAATTTTATCAATTTCCGTGTTCCCAGTTTTGATCGCTTCTGTTGATTTCTTTGCGGCCTGTGAAAAGCTCTGATTAAATCTATCTTTTACTTTTTTGCAAGAATCATTGATGCTTGCAAGCATTTTGCTACCATCAAATGATAAATCAAATGAAATTCCAGCGATGCTTGTTGCCATATATGCCACCTGCCTCTATCATGAGGACATCGACACATGGCACTACTTGTCCTGGTTAATCTTTATTTCAAATTCTTTTTTACAATGGCGCCCCTGGCACCGGATGAAAACGCCCCGGCATTTTGCGTCCGGGGTGTACTGTACTTTCTGTTCGTGTCCGCAGAAGGGGCATTTTACCTTTTCTTTATCCATTCACACCTCCTGCCATATCAATAAATGCCTGTTTCATAGCCTCCAGGAATTTATCTCTGTCTTCCTCTGAAACCTTCATAGCCTGTTTATTTCTCCATTCGCGGCGGATCCTGCGCTGTTCCGGGGTGAAATGCTTCAAGATCTCTTCATCCTCTTCTGCACGGATTGCTACGATCCTGCCAAGGGCTGTATCCGGGCCTATTCCGGATAGAAGATCCGAAAACTCGTCCCAGGGCATCCCTGCCGGAATTTCCTTAGAAAGACGTAACCCGTACTGTGATTGAAACGATGATACGATCAGATCAAAATCATCTATCAAATCATAGTACGGGTTACTGCTCTCCCTGGTCTTCTTCTCCCTGGATCAGTTCCATTGCGGTCTGGATAACGATCATAAGATCTTTGAAAGGCAGACGCATTTTTTTAATCTCATTACGGTCTTTTTCGCTGAACAGTTTTTCATAGGCCGCAACTGTCGCTTCTGTATCAGAAGAGCCTTCTTTAAACAATCCCATGATTTCAAGCATAGTGCCCGCATCTGCATTTACTATGAATTTTCTGCCCTTGATAATCAGGGCAGGATTTTTATCAAAGCTTAATTTCTCTGTAATATCAATACATTTTGCCATTTGTTTTCTCCTTTTTCTTGCTAAAAGCCGTATTTACTATGCGGCTGGTGTAATCTCCGGTTTTCCATTGCTCATGATATCGAATTCAAGAGGTGCTACAGCTGTGGAATCTCCGGATCCAACATTCTTCACATTGATAACTGATTTTGTAAACTTCACAACAGTACCATCCGGGAAAGTCCACTGCGTATCAGCTTCCGCATTTCTTCCGTTCTTCCATGCCAGTCCTGCAACAAAATCATTTCCGGCATCCCCGACATTACGTTTTGCAGTTACTGAAATTGTAATACTCTTGGATGTCATTAAACGTCTGGTCCATCCTTCTGTGTCAAATGGGTTCCACTCTTCCACTCCATTGTCAAAAGATACGGAAAAGGTTACACAGTCTGCAATATTTTTCAGTGAAGCAGTGCCACCTGATGCTGCTGTGTCTATCTGGAACTGGTTCTCGTAGCATGGATATACGCCAGACTTGGAACCTGCGAACAGCTGAAGGTTCATCACAATTTTATTCTTCATCCTTATTTCCTTTCTTTGCAAAAATCACTGCCAGTTCTATAACCATCTCGTAGATACCGGAATCATCTACACCTATATCCTGAAGATCATAGACTGGCAGGATAAATTTAATAGTTTCATCGTTTACAGTTGCATTTCTGGTGGCTCTGACAGCTTCAAACAAGGCTTTTCCGGCTTTTTCGGTCTCACGCTGGTATTTATTCCAGTGTACCAGCAAAGTGACGTATTTCGTACCGTAGGACTCCAGCTGAGGACCGCCGATTGCCACCTTATACTCATGCTGGTGTTTACTGTTATAAACACCAACTATTTTTTCCGGCTTATCCGGAATTGGTCCAACATACACAGTCCCCTGTGTGAGCGTCTCAATATAATCTCTGATATCCGATAACGTCATAAACCAGCCAGCCTCCTGTAGTTTTCCTTGAATGCTTCCACTGCAAAATCAGCATTTTTTCCACCTGGAAGCCAGTCCTCGTACCATTTGCCTTTTGCATTCTGGTTTTCATCCTTTTTAAAATGAAATTCCGGATGGAAATACAATCGTCTGGCATAAGGTGTACTGGATATAATGCTTACTTTTCCATGACTACTTTCAGATGTATCTACAAAAGTACTCTCATTCTGTAAAACACCGGTATCTCTTGGAAACACCTGCCCCTGCACAACTTCTGTATGTAAATCTTCTGCAGTCTGCTCCAGGGCTGTCACCTGTGCCTTTGTCAGCTGATTAATCTTCGGAAAGTTAAGTTTGACAGTTGAATTGACCTTGATCATATCAGAAACACCTCCGTGTAATTTACGGTACCGTCTGGATTTCTGGCTTTCCTGGCTTCCTGGATCTTTCTCTTGACACCAAATACGGTTACTGTACCGCCTGATATTACCGGAAGCTCCGGGCAGATATCCCCTGAAAATAATGCAGTTCCGGTAATCTGAACCATTTTCTTGTCAGCTGTGAAAATTGTCTTTGCTTTGTCCTGGTAATTGCATTTCCCGGAATATTCAAAACATGGAAGAGGTTCCCCATATTTATTCCGTCCTTCCTGCTCCATCACTAAGCTGATATCCGTCCTGCAAAGCCTTTTGGGTACTAAACATGGATATTTCATGACTCACCTCGCTAATCTGCAGCACAGCCCTGTCTGACACAGCAGTGCATACAGATCTCTTTTCATTGCCACGCCTTTGTCTGTGAATACGTTCCAGCTGCTGCCAAACTGGGCGGATACACCATTGATGCTGTAGCTTGAAAGTATCGAATTGATCTCATCTGCATTCTCGGTTTCAAAATCTGCCTGCTGGCAGACAACATCCTGAATGATATCCCGCTGAAACTGTGTCAGGCTGGAAAACCCCCGACCTACAATCCGGTTGTAGGTCAGGGAATCAATGTGCCGAGACGCAATCTGTAGAGCTCTCGCAATGTCATTTTCTAAAATCAGGGTTCCGCCGTAAGTATCCGTATAGTATTCTGGGGTTGCATATGGTTCATAAGACATTTTCTCACCCCTTATCAGGCACCAACCTCTGTAGTATCAACATCCACATAAATGCTGTCGATTTTGCCATCACGGCCATTCGGAAATACAAATACGTCAGAGAAAGATCTGTTCTGATACAGATATCCGTCGCCTTTTGTATGTGCGCCAGGTGCAAAGTAATAGATGCTGTTGATCTTCGGTACAGTCTTACAGGTCTGTCCACAAGCAACAAGTACGTTAATCTTGTGTGCACCGGTCACTGCTTCAACGCCGCTTCCTGCAGTTACTTTTTTCTGTGGTTCAAATCCACCATTTTCCGGCTCCCAGTTAAACGCATCATAGAATCGCTCATCATCGATTACTTCCATGATCGGCACCCCATCAATGTCTGTTACTCTGGTCTCAATGCCAAGACCGCCTTCTGCGATCTGAGTCATTTCGATTTTACGAGTGAACTCTGTGGACTGCTCCAGGGCATCCATGATCTCACTGCGAACATACATGAGCAGAGATCCGTTCGCTTTGTATCTTCTGAGTTTTCCTTTTGCCAGGATATCTTTCAGCATTCCAAAGACTTTTGCCTTAGTATATGTGGAAGTTGCTGTGGATCCATGATAACCTTCGGTTTTCTGAGCTGCCTGGGCAACTTTAGAGAAAAACAGTGCATCTGTTTCCGGAACTACCCATGTCTGCTCAAATACGCGGGAAATGTTCTGGATAGAGGCAGTTGCATTGGTTTCGTCAACGTCTGCCTTATCTACCATAAACTCAACATCACGGTCATGTGTTAAGGTGTATGGTACATCTGTCTGGGTGTATGTACCTTTATTCCATCCACCTTCGCGGCTATGGTTTTTGTATCCGGATGTGCTCATCTGGGTGAAATGGAAAGTCTTGGCATCAAGCCATCTTACATTACTTGTTACAAATGGGGAAGTAAGTGTCCCCTGCATCAGGATTTCAAGGAGTTCCGGACTCCACTGTTCTGCATAATTTAATGCCATATCTTATACCTTCTTTCTTTTAGTTCCAACGGTTCCAACGCTTTGTCGGTACCGCTGTCTGGTTTGTAGTTGTAGTCTGCTGTGGATGCTGTGCCGGATTACCACCAGTTCCTACTTGTGTAAAGCCAGTTTTTCCATCCATCTGTGGTTTCAGTGCCGGAACGTCTTCCAGTACCTTATTCACAGCTGTTTTCAATGATTCCTCATTGATTTTTCCATCTTCTCCCATCACCTGGCTTAAATCAGCCATTTTAAGGATGTATGGAATTGTTTTTGCTTCGATTCCCAGAGATACAGCCATCATTGTTGCTGCATTTTCTACCTGTGCTGCCTGAACAGCTTTCTGAGATACTGCAAGCTGTGCCTGTGTCTCCGTGATCTGGTTCTGCATTCCGACAACGTCTGGCTGATTTGCTGCTTTCTGTTCCTTGAATGCTGTGATTGCTTGCTCCACTTCCTGCTGTGATAAGCCCTGCTGTTTAAAATAAGCTTTCAGGGCAGTATCTTCTTTTGCCGCAAGGGTTCCATCCAGCATCTGCTGGATTTTTCCGTAGTCAATAGCTGGAGCTGCCTGCTGCCCTGTCTGGGCGCCTGGCTGCGGTTCTGTCTGTGGAGTAGTATTCTGAGTTTGTGTTGTGCTGTTATCTGCCATTTCTGGTCTCCTTTCCGTTTTGAGAGTGTCACTCTTAATGCAATCCATTTTCTTCGGTGTCACCGGCCACGCACAGTTTTATGTCCTATCGTGTTTGGACGTAAAAATAAGACGCTTAACCCTGCGCCTCAATGGGAGATTTTGGATCACCACCTTTCTGATCTTCAACGGTCTTTACCAGCTGCAAATTTGCAAGATACTCTGCTCTTTTCCGAGACACTTCCAGTTCTTCCCCGACTGTACGAAGAACCAAGTCATTTTCTTTGTCACGGAAGTTGTGCTGCACTATCACTTTCACATAATCACCCCCTTACTTGCGCCGGCGCAATTTTAATCATTATGTGTGACCTTAAGTCCCCACTGCGGAAGGAAATTAATCTCATAATGGTACTTATCCACATCCGATCCAGAAATGTCTTCAACTACATACATGGTATAGTCATTCAAATAAACATAGTCTTTCTGGTACTTCCCTTCTGCGGTCTCAATAATTACTTCCAGTTCATTTGAAGAGTTATTCTTCAGTGCAAATGTTCCAGTCAATTCCAACAGGATTGTATCTGTTCTGGCATTCAAAACAGTAAGTTTTCTGGTTACATTGAAGTTATCTGCCTCCTGTGAAATATTCGCACTCACCTGATCAGCTTCTGTGCAACCCGTAGCCGCGAAGCATACCAGGATTACAATTGCCATTAATGCTGCAATACGCTTTGTTGCTCTTCTTTTCATTTTCTTCCTCCTACATTTTGAAACTTCTGTTTTCAAACTTCTTATAGGCATCCATATACAGTTCATTCTTATCACCGTTATATGTCAGCTCATAGTACATGCCATCTGGTACCGTAGTGCTAAGCAGTGCCTTGTTATTCTGCAAAGTCTTACAGCTCCATACCACATACACATCATGTACAGTCACCTGCTGCCGGTCTGTAACATCCATGTGACTATTGGTATACTCTGCAACTTTTGCTTTACATAATCTCAGAAATTCTTCATTCTCCATGTTGTTATTCCTCCACAATTACCCAATCATCTGCCAGCATATCCGCCTGTGATGCAAGCCATCCCATCTGAACGCCTGATGTTCCCACAAATGCGATTGCTTTATTTCCAATCGCTTCATGCTCACAGTTTATAATCCTACCAGCTGCTGTCCTATATGAAATACCAGTAGCAAGCTGAATGTACTGTTTCTTTCCGTTCCACCCTTCACGTGCTACTTTCATGCCACGTTTCAGATACTTGATAGCTTCACTAAAACTAAAGGTTGCCTTTCCTCCCAGAATCGGACAATTCTGCCCATTCGCTGGAATCCATTCATCTGACATGATGTTTTGAAGCGTATACTCAACAACCTGGGTTTCCCGGATATCCATACAATTTCCGTCTTTTGTGTACATGAGAATTGTTTTTGACTCCTCATCCCACCACCAATATCCATCCCATGATGGAAGCTTCATTCCTATGTCTTGCTTCATCATTTTGAATGCTTCTGAAAATTTCATGTTCTTTATCCTCTCTTTCTTAAAAATAAGCACAAAAATAACACGTCTTATGGCGTGCTATCATTGTTTTTATAACTGTATTGATATTTTTAAGTATAAAAATACCACTAGCCGTTTCTGACTGGTGGTATTTTATTTTATGCAATTTTATTCTCTAAATCAATATCAAGTCCAAACTCTTTTAAATCCTGTTCCTTGATATCCAATTCAGTTTTTAATATATCAAGCATTTCATAGTATGCAACCTTGCGTCCGGCACAATATGCATCATCTTTGTTTGCTTTACTTTCTTCTGCCGCTTCATTTGCATTTTCCAGCAATCGTGCGATCATATATTTAATTCCTTCTCTTGTTAATGCATCAGTCATTATAATCGCCCCTTTCCATCAATTCATTAACTCTATCCTCTATTGCCTGGTTGAAATTGCGGATTTCCTTTTTCCAATGGCGTTTCAAGCCTTCCTGTTCACAGGTCATTTTATCATTCCAGTCTGAACAATAGAGTGCAGGATTTTCCAGCTTATTTTCATGTTCTTTTATTCTTTTCTGGTATTTTCGAATTGCACGTTTTAATGAGCCGGATTCTTGATTTTTAATATCGCTTTCAGCAAATAATTGCAAATCCATCTTTAGTGTATCCTCGTTTTTCTTCATTATACCATTACGTGCCTTTTTTACAATAGCTTTTTTATCCAAAAAATTTACAAACTTAGGATCTAAAATATCGGTTTGCCCTTTCATGTATGCCGCGAAGCTTTCTGCAAAATACTCTGTTTTGCTTGCTGTCGCATAACCAGATATCTTACCAGCATACTTTTTGGCATCCTCACCTATCTCGTTTATAGTTTTTGCATCAAAAAGTTGCCACTGGATGTGATGTCCCATCTCGTGCGTAATATAATCTTTTGCTGATCCGTCTCCTATGAGGCTTCGCCCAGCTGCTTTATAGCGTTCTGCAAGTTCTCGTTTGTTTCCTTCAAGTGTATCTATGTTATCCATTACCACTTCCCAGGCTTCTTTTGACTTCTTGTTATAGTCATCCAGGGTCTTTTCATTCTTCAGTACCGCTTTGTTGATATAAATTCCGTTTTCAACTGGAGAATAAGCCATCACCGCGTCTTCACTCGTAAAGATTTTCTTTCCTTTTGCTGATTTTGGATCAATCGTTTTTACTCCATTGATTTTCGGAATATCATACGCGCTATATATGTCATTCAGTCCTTCATTGATGCTGTTTGCATTTTCCAAGGATATGCCCTTGTAATCAGCCTTACCTTTGAAGACTCTATCCAACATACTCTCTTTGCAAAACTGTTGCGCATACTGTTGTGCCTCCTCCATTGTTTGAGCAGGTTTAAAAGGCGGATGTGCTTCTACATTCCATTCGCGTCTTCTAGTTTCGTATCTCTTCTGGTTCTCCGGATCCAGAGAAAATTCTGCCAGCCTACCAAACTTCTTTTCCTGCCTCTTTGCGTACTGCTGCCGGTTTTCCTGTTCCTGCTTCCGTACCAGTTCATTCAACTCCGCTTTGGTATACCTGCTCTTCTCTGGCGGGGTGCTGATTCCTTCGAAATATGTAGTGTGGCTATCTTTACAGCGCGGATGGTACAGACCTGCGGCTATAGCCTTGCTCATGAGTGGATACTTGATTCCGGTAACCGGTGACTTTCCGTCCTTCGGACCATTGCTCCACACATCATCAACCAGCACCTTTCCCACAAAAGGCAAGCATTTCGGGCAGGGATTTCCGCGCTTATTCATAATCACTGTAGATATTCCCCATTCCTGGCGCTTCTGGCCTTCTCCTTGCAGGTATGCCCTTTTGCTGGCTGTTCTGATTGCCATATCCGCATAATCAGCAAGCGTGTGTCTTGCACCGTTGGCATACTGCACGCAATTCAAGCCAGCCTTTACAAAATCCTCTGTAGCCATATCCACAGCTTTCTCATAGGTACCAGCTCCTGTGTTTGCATATACCTGAGCATTGTAAATCACTTTGCGGTACTGGTCATTTGCCATTCGAAGGACAGCAATCTCAGCCTTCTGCATATCGTTCATGGTAGCGTTAATCAGGGTTTCCAGCTTTCTGTCATTTACCTTGAAGAACTCAGCTGTTGCCCCTTTGGAAATACGTTTAGCAGGAAATCCATTTCTGATAGCTTCCAAGATTGCAATCTCCTGTGCCATCTCGCCTTCAGATCTGGACAGGGATATCAGTGTTTTGATCTGTGCATTGATATCCTTGAACTGCTTGCCATACTTCTTCTGGTTGTCCTTCTTGTACTTTTCCAGGGATTTCAGCTGCAGTGCCTGCCACATAGCCCATTGTTTATCTTCATCGATCTCTTCCAGCTTGTGCCGGCGCATATTACGGATCATGGAAGATATAAGCTCATTTTCTATGGCTTCAAAGGCAGCTCCAATGTCGTAGACGGTGTTAAGCTTCGGCATCTGCGGTTACCTCCCGTTTGCATATACCTTAAAGCCCTGGCTTTTGAATATTCGGATCATGTCTTTCAGCTTTGTTTTGCTGGTACAGGCATCATTTCTAAGCTCAGCATAATCATTCTTTTCCAGAGCGTACACGCCCATCGGCACCTGCTCCTTTGCCACTTCAAGAAGCCCCTGGTACTCCTTTCGGTTCATCCGGTATATTCTGTTTGCCACCTTTACTTTCATTATCTCCACCGCCTTCCAGGTCAATCTTAAAGTTTCCAGCCTCCAGGTTCACTCCTGGTTCATCCACGTCCTGGATGCCCTGCTCTGCCTTCAATCTGGCTATTTCTTCCTCTTTGCAGTGATCGTCCAGTGTATCTCCATACAGTTCTTCAACACACCGTTCAATGCTCATAATGCCACCCTGTTTCGCTTTGGCAACTGTCTCTACCTGGCTTTCGAATGACGGGTTTGCATATTCTCCAAACGGAATGTTGACCTTTACTTCTTCAATGCTCTTGTTATGCAGGATATTGTCTGCATTGATACACATTGAAACAACTCCCGGAAGAACTTCCTGCAATGCCTTTACAATTGCGTTCCTGGTGTACAGGGTTGTCTTTTCTTTTTCCCTCTGTGCTTCTGCATTATCCAGCTTCTTTGTGTCAATCCCCAGTGTAGACGGACTGATCACTCCCTGCAGGCACAGATCCAGGGCTGTAATGTATGATGCCATATAACTGTCATGAGGAATAACCGGCTGGTCCGTAACGACCTGATTCTTCTGACCCTCTCGCATATCTCCTTCTGCTGCAAAATAGCGGTTGTCGAACGGATTCGGTTTTATCAGCATCCCTGTTTCAGGATCATGTGGAACCAGGCATTCCGGAATATAGGTCTTTGCTCTTCCGGCTCTTAAGGCATCCATCCACTGGGACCATGTCTCATCCAGTGAATCATAGCTGTCGAGCTTTCCATCGAATATGCTGCCGCCTCTGCCTTCATATCTGGTAGACTCATAGATCATAAATGGTTCAGCCAGCATGACCGAATCATCAAATTTAATGTCTGTCAGATTCTCAGTGGCTTTTATAGATTTAATATCGACCAGTCTGCCGTCAAGATACAGCTCATTGATAATATAGCCATAGCCATAACGCTCATTCAGAACATACACTTTTCCTTTTTCTTTGTATGGTGTCTTGAATACGATTTCCCTGATTCGGTCTCTCTGGTAGACAAATTCAACCCTTTCCCCCGGATACCACTCCAGTATCGGATAATCACTGATTGTTGTATCTATTGCCACTTTAAAAGCGCCATCTCCGATAAACAGTGTTTCTTTGAGGGCGCTTTCAATCTTTTTATAAAATTTATTATCTTTCTCAATTTCTTTCCACAGCTGTTCCTGCGCCGGCTGTTCAAATTCAAATTCGTTCATGTCCGGCAGAACAGTGAAAGAAAGAACTTTAACAGTCAGCCCCGGGAGACCAGTATGAATCTTCCGCATGTCCATTCCAGGGGTTGATCTGCTTGCCCAGAATTTGTGTCTGTCTGCAAATTCTGCATTCTGCTGATAGATCTGTTCCAGCTCGTTTCCGTCACCCCTGTACCAGATACGGTTCAGAATTGCGTGTCCTTCGAAATCCATCATCTCATTGATCTGAAAGTTAAAAGGGTTCGCCGGAAGAACATTCAGCCAGCTTCGGACCGTCTTTTTTATGTTTTCATTTAATCTTTCCATCCATTTCACCTTTTCTGTTCCTCCTCAAATCCAATCAAGTCACGGTATGGAATCCATCCGTACTGCTGGGAGTTGATCGTATGGTCATTTCTATCTTCCGGAATGTCTTTATCTTCATCCCAGGAATATTTCTCCATCTCTGAAATATGGTTTGTACAGGTATCCACTACCAGATAGCAGCCTTGCTGGATCCAGCCAAGCTGTAGCTTGATTCTGTCCAGAATTTCTACTTTTTTGTAGGATTCCACAAAGTTGTACAGGCATCCGTTCAGGCGCTTGTATTTCCGCAGTTCTGTGATCGTAGCCGCATCTGCGCAGTCAATAAAGGTTTCCCTTGCAAAGCCCCAGTCCTTACGGCATTTTTCCAAGAACTCAACAAATTTTACTGCTGTATCGGATGGAGCAAGAGGCTGATCCAGATCTTTGTTACTGTAAACTTTCTCAGCCAGGGTGATCAGCCTTCTATCTGTCGTAATGCCCTGGAATACCATTGCAATTGTATCCGGGGATTTTGAAGAGTACGAAGTATCCAGACCGCAGGTAAATTTTTTGAATTTTATTTTGCCTGCTGCCATCTGGGCTTTTACCCATTTCTCAGATACTACATGTTTCTTTCGGCTGAAGTTCGGGAAGATCAGTCCTGTTGCTTTTCCTCTGAGGCCTAAGATCTTGTTCTTATAGATCTTTGTTCCTTTCGGGGTGTTCCGGATGATCTGGTCTTTCTTTTCTTCCGGAAGCCCTGCATTATCGTCAAAAGAAAAGAACCAGTGAACCCAGCCGGGCTTTGGTTCTTCTTTTAATTCGTCTTTGATCTCCTGTGGCGTGTCCTCTTCCCATTCAGGAAGCGGGCGGCTGCAGTTGATATACTCTTTATACACATCCAGGCTCGGATCATCCGGGTTTAAGGTTGCCATAAGGTAATCACAACGCATGGAAGCCTCACGGACAAAGTCGATGTCCGCTGTGTTGATCTCATCGATATACAGGCATCCATACTGACCGCCAAGGGCTTTCTTCCATTTCTTCTTGTTTCCATATCCCAAAACGTATATGGTTTTGTCCCCGGATGAAGTATGGAAAAGAATATGCGGAATCTTGTCATCCTTGGTGCCAGATCCGTTGTACTCTACCAGGCTTCCGAAATCGTCCAGGATTCCAAGGTCTTTGTTGATAATGTTTTTCTCTGCTGTTCCTGTGTCGTCTGCTGCCAGGATATGAAGCTTTTTCGGGCTCTGGGCTACCTTCAGCATGAACTTAAAAATTCCTACTGTAGTCTTTCCTGCTGCCGTGGTACCTTCCAGGAACTCCACCGGTGTCTGGCATTTCAAAAATGCTTTGTATTTTTCAGACAGCACAAGATCCATGCTGCTCATTATCCGCCTCCGCTGATCTGCTTGATCAGGCTGTCCAGTTTTGATTTTTCTTCTTCCATACCGCTGAGCTGAAGCCTGTCATTCCACATTGCCAGATGGCGTCCAAGCATATCCAGGGCTTTCAGTTTGTCTGCAAGCTTGATTTCTCTTTCTATGCCATCTTCTCCAAAGGATTTTACTTTCACAGACTGTATAGCTGCCAGATCGTCCCTGGAGGCATCTTCTTTTAGTGTTGCGTCTTTTGCATTGATTACATCATCTGCATTTACAAATGCAATTCTGGCCAGTTCCAGAAGAACACGGTCAGCATTGATTCCGGTTCTTTTGGATCTTTCTGCGATTGCCTCTGAGATTGCTTCTGAAACTTGGGTTTTCTGGAGTAATTCATGTCCGATCTCAGAAGCTCTCTGACCATTTTTCGCCTTGTATCCGGCTCTTATGGCGGCCTGGGTAGCATTCAGGTCAATCAGATACTCTTCCACAAATCTCTTCTGTTTTTTTGTCACTCAGGCTCACCTTCTTTCAAAAATATAATAAAATACAGTCCTACCAGCACCATCCACGACAGCCAATTACCGCCGTCAATCATGAAAGGAGGTGACCGTATGCAAGAAATAACGGCTGGTGCTGTGCACGCTGTACGAAAATTGGCATAGAAAAAGCAGCTCCGAAGAACTGCCTCTGTTAATATCTATATTTTATTATTGTGATATATATTTTTTATTGTATTGAATCAAATCATTTTCATATTTTGTAAGCTCTTGACTCATTACAAATATATCGAATTTTAGTTCTAATATACTTTTTCCTAAATCTCCTTTATGTTCTTCTGGATAATTTTTCCTATTCATCCAGCCCATTCTCATACGGCATTCAAATGCCTTATAAGCAATGCTATCACAAACTTTAATTGCAGCTTTTACCACAATTTCCTCTTCTTCTGAAAAATTTATCCAATTATATTTTTCTGGACGATTATTACAGTCTACAAACTTGTAAATATCTTCAATGTATTCGTCAGGTATATCACCTCCCGGAAAAAACATCACGTTTCGAAGCTTGTGAATATATTTAATCAATGAATTAATATATTTGCTTTTCTCTATTGCTTCATCCTTTTTTCTATAAAATCTAGTAACAATGACTCCTGTTACAATTCCAGTTAATAATCCAACTACTATCGACTCTAATAAGTTAATTAATTCCTCTGGCATTTTCTTCACGCACCTTTTTTATTTATATTACAAAATCATAAATAATATTGCAATATAAATTTTTAATACGTACCTCAAAAAGACACCCAACCATTAATAGTCAGATGTCTTTCTAGGAATAATATTATGAGGAGCCAATCGGAACACTAGGACTCGAACCTGCGGCTCGGATGAACGGCTCATGTTCCCTCCCGATCGGGGAGGTGTTCCGGTAGTGCAGAGTGCGCCACCTTTGCACTGCGATATCATTTTAGGCTACTGTGGTGCCAGCAATCCCTTGGCTGATATCTGCCAGAATCAACTGCCAGGCTGTGACACCTGGCAATCACTTAATAAGGAGCTTAATGAAATCTTTTCGCCAATCCCAGTATACATACTACCATAGCCTAAGCGGACATGACCGGACATTTTGAAAATTTTATAATATTTTTTCAAGATATCGGTCATGACGCTTTCTGCAGCTGTCTTCTGTATATTTCCGTTTTGGAAACCGGCTGTTCATATTTGCTGCTACCGCCACCCATGTCATGTCATCCAGGTAATAAAAACGAAACATCATTCTCAGATCGCTTTGTGGAATTTCTCGGATAAAATCATCTGCTGCATTCAGTGCGTCCTGCAGTTCGTCTTCCAGTATGTGAAGCTTTGCTACCCGCTTTTTAATCATGCCCTTCACCTGGTCAACTTCCGGAAAAGGGTAGCCGGTTATCTTGATCGGACCGATAGTGCCATCCTTTCTGGTTCCTTTTACGGTATCAGATACAACACCCTCATTCTCGATCTTGACCAGTCTGCGCCTGTCCCGGTCTATGCGGTTATGTAGGTCTTTGATTTCTTCCTTCAGCTCCACATACTGCTCCAGCACCGTCTTGTCCACCTCTGTCACCTCCCACAAGCTGCTCATACTTATGTATCCGCTTCATGATTGCCGGTTCTGACCTGGCATCCTCCAGGAGCTTCCTGGCCTTGTCCGGGTTCATGCTTAATTCCTTGGCAACCTGCAGCACTCTCTTCTCATCAATCATCCGGCACCTCCACTTCTGGCCAGTCATCCGGATATGCATCGCTGTTATCAAAATACTCTTGACATATTTTCCGGATAGTGCAGTCACAACAGTATCTGCAATCACAATACCGCTTAATTATATTTATTGCTTCCGCAGCTTCCTGGTCTGTCACTCTTTTCTGCTCCACACTTATGATTTCAATCATCATGCTCACCTCTGTTTTTAATCATGCAGGAGCCAGGCGATCACACCGAAGGCTCCGATCAGCACGCCAACACCCATTGCAACGATTACGTCTATCATCTATTTTTTCCTCCTCGGACACCACTTAGGACTTGTCTTAATTGTTATCTCTGTCGAATACCTCTCTGTTTTGCAAATCAATGTATCAGCTGGACAACTGACATGCTCCCTTACTTCTGGGTGTTTACAATACCAGCGATTAGGTCTTCCATTCATATCTTGAAACTCAGTATTTTCACATTTCCTACATTTTGGTATCATTTCCTCGCCTCCCAGCTCCGGCACTCCCTGCAGCGGATCTTACTGCTGCACAGGGTGCCTTTAATCATTGACAGCCTCGGACAGGTCGGGCGGACGTATACGATCAACTCTCCTACCTTGCCGGTACTGTGTTTACAGGTTTTATATTTTTCTGCCATGTTTAGCTCCTTTCTTTCGTTTCTGGTAGATACTCCGGAAAATCAAATATTGTCATCTGTACTTCTGGAGGATTTTCCCACTCAACAC
>ERZ835541.703-NODE-703-length-38864-cov-6.890541_pt1 | contig 38864 bp, 36 predicted proteins | sample MGYA00519945_ERZ835541 | MGnify/ENA primary metagenome ERZ835541 (study PRJEB31850, sample SAMEA3708780) | human gut metagenome | biome: human gut; feature: human-associated habitat; material: faeces | place: China | collected 2014 ...
GGTGCTTCAAAATTTTTTTCTCTGATTGTGTTGCACTTGACTTGACAATCTATCTCTGAAATGTCCACAGTCGATTTACCGCTGGTTCAAGGGGGAATCCCTTCCAACGGTGAATCACCTAATCGTTCTGGCATATATGATGCGACTTCCTGTGGAGGAATTGATTGTTCTGAAAGAAGAGTCTGTGGCAGAAGAGCATATTGCCGATATGATACAATGGATGGGTGAAAAAGCAGTGAATTCTGATTTGTTGCGGAAAACTTATTGGAAAGTGCTGGGTGTTCTGATTCTGAATCGTGATTGAAGCAATACTTCAAAAAAACAGCGGCATATTTTACAGAAAACAGCTCTGTACCATATGCCACTTTAATATTTTGGCTGAAATTCGTGCTTTGCAAAATGAAACACGATTGAACTAACTGGCGAGTGACAAACCATAGAAAATATGGTATAATAGAGATACTGAAAAATGACCAGGAGGTGCAAACATGGTATACATCACAGGAGACATTCACGGTGATATCGCGCCGATTTACGCATTATGGGAAAAGTTCCATCCCACAAAGAATGACATTATCATCATTCTGGGGGATGCAGGTATCAACTATACAGGACGGTTGCGGGACAGGATTCTGAAAGAGGATCTGTCTGCACTGAAATCCACATTCTTCTGCATTCATGGTAATCACGAAAGCCGTCCGCAGCACATTGCCTCCTATAGAGAAAAGAAATGGAAAGGCGGAAGAGTGTTGTATGAGGAGGACTTTCCGAGTATCTTATTCCCGGTGGATGGAGATATTTTTGAAATCGAAGAAAAACAGTGCCTTGTGATTGGCGGTGCATACAGCGTGGATAAGATTTATAGGCTTCGCAATGGTTGGAACTGGTGGCCGGACGAGCAGCCGACACCCACTATTAAGGCGTATGTTGAAGAACAGATCAAGGAAAAGAAAGTTGATGTTGTCTTTTCTCACACCTGCCCATTCAAGTATATACCAACTGAGTGTCTCCTCCCTGAAATCGATCAGTCCAGCGTGGATAACAGTACGGAGCAGTGGTTGGATACCATTGAGGAAATGCTTGATTATGAAGCATGGTATATGGGACATTGGCATATTGACAAGCGAATAGATAAAATGCACTTTTTGTTCCATGGGGTAGAGGTGCTGAGGACTGACTGTGAAAATAAAAATGAAAGTTGAAATGCCATTAGAGGATAAAGAGCGGCTTTTGAAAATACTGGATAGTCTTCATTTGTCTGTGGATGAGGTAGTAGAGCAGTTTTTGCGATAGATTGTAGATTATCCGGATGAAACAGTTTTGTGGCTCAGAGGTAGAACGGAGGAACACTTATGAAATTACCGAACATAAACACAATCACACAACAAGAATTCTGCGACCACATTGAAGATGATGATTTTTTGCTGAAATACGGAAATCCTGTGGCTATCCTGACCGACAACGGCTCCGTTTTGATTTGTATGGCAATTGAGTATTATGAGCGGATGACAGGGGAGAAGGTGGAGGTTCCGGAAGATGTGTAGTATGGAATATGTCCTTAAACCTCCAAAGGTAGATAGTTATATTGATATGCTTTCTTTCGTTGCCAGGAATTGTCCAACTCTACTGACGCTGTCACCTATCATGCTTTGTGGTCAAATGAGTGCATAGAGCTGTGGTTTCTGCTGCATTTTGAGTATTTGCAATCAAATCTACACCGTGACCACTACTATCCGAAGCTCACAAAGTATCTCGGAATCAAGTATAAGAAGAACAGCTCAGATATGTTTGAATTCCTATATTCTCATCTCGATGATGCCATTAGGAATGCGAAGAAGTTGAGGAAGAACTATCCTGAAATGGCGGCTCCTTTTCAATGTGCACCGGGAACAAGCGTGTATGAGATTTTTGAGAAGTTGAAGGATTATCTGCGATAATATGATAATTAATTCTTATTTTTAATCAGAGTTCAGGAGGATAATATGTACGAAAACGAATTTCAAAGAATAATAAATGCATCTGCTGAGAATTCACTGACTATTTTTGTTGGAGCAGGTGTTTCAGCATTATCACACGCCCCCAGATGGAGTGATATGATTGATCAAATCTGCGACCTACTTGGGCAAGACAGAAAAAAATCTTATTCATCTGATGATTTCCTTCAGATACCACAAATCTATTTTAATGAAATTGGAAGAAATAAAAAACGGTACTATTCGTTTCTTAGCAAGGTATTAGATACATCCACTTTAGAAACAAATGAAATCCACAAAATGCTAATTAAGCTTAGACCAGCATCTATTCTTACAACTAATTTTGATGAGCTGTTAGAAGATGCGGCGGCAGCGGAATGCTATTCAATGAAAGTAATTGCATCTGATGATGAAGTGTCTGCAATAAATGGTGGTAGATTTATACTGAAAGTTCACGGAGATTTAAAGCACCAAAATATCGTTTTTAAAGAAGAAGATTATCTTAGCTATAGCGACAATTTCAAATTGATTGAGACTTTGCTTAAATCGATTTTTTCTACAAACACAGTTCTCTTTATTGGATACGGTTTGAATGATTATAATATTAAACTGATTATGAATTGGGCTAAGTCGCTTCTCAAAGATAAATTCAATACGCCTGTATTCTTTTATACTGACAATGCAGAACTAACAGATGCTCAGCTTAAATACCATATATCAAGAGGACTTTCTGTTATTGATTTTCATGATTATCTATCAAAAGCAGAATATGAAAACGATTATATGATACGTTATAAAACGCTTTTAGAGAAGGTGTTTGATTATCGAAGTGATAAAAATGCTGGACGCAATAAATTTGAGCGCTTTGAATGGGTACATAATAAACTGCAGCCATTTTTATTAATGAATGCCTTAAGACCGGATGATATTACAAAGCGATTACATCCACATCTAGTCGTTGAGAGCAATGGTAGAATTATAAGTTTACATACTGATTATAATGTGCTAGAGTATTTCTATGAGATAATGAAAATGTCAGAGGAAGAACAATCAAGGCTTAGTAAAGATGTGATTAACAAATATAACGATATATTAACTGTGTTTAATAAAGCACTAGTATTCCACTCATTATGGAATGATCAGTTTACTATCTCGTTCTCTTATAATAAAATGCTACAATATACACGAAAAAAAACGCACAGTCTCGACACAGAATTTATTAGAGCATTTTATCTTGCCAAACTTTCAAAATATAGGGAAGCATATTTCCTATTTCTAGAAATTGAACAAGTAGCATTTAAATCTCAAAACTACTTATTATTTTATCTTTCACAGATCAATAGAAACAGTTTATTTCATTCTTTATCAAGTATCAATCGCAACTTTCTTTATCATGATGACAGTATGATGAATGGGATAGAAGAGGCTGAGATAGAGTTTTCAAAACTACCTATAGAGTTTCAAAATCAATTTAATGTATATGAAGATTTGCATTCCACTGGTCCCTTACTTTATAGCAATTTTTATAAAACTTTCATTGAAGCGAAAAAACTTGAAGGAAGAATTGACGCTTCATCTTCAGGCACATCTGTAAGTGATAATTTATTATACGATCTTCACCATACGCTTCATTTTATTATTGATAATCATTTGTACTTAGATGACTTTTCTGAATTTAAAGAATCAATAAAGCATCTATTAGATCTACTATTGAAGTTGTATTCACAGCAAAACAGGCGTACTAAAATAAATAGTCTGCAGTCAGTCTTTGGTAAGGAAAAAATAGTCTTTTCAGAAATTGAGTTTTACTGTTTGGTAAATTGTTTTAGTAGTGATGAACTAAAAAAAGTAATATCCAATTGTGAAATAGATGTAATATCATTTACAAATACTGATCGTATTCGAGATGCAATTTTAAATCTAATGACATATTATGAAAAACTTTGCAGACTTAATGCAAGCCTTATTGAAAAGAGTAATATAGAACTTAAAATTAAAACTTGTTTAGTATTACTTATGCACATGGATATTCCAGTTCCTCTTGTAACTGATGTTTGTAAATTCCTTTTGAATTATGAATTTAAAGAGATGACAATAGATGTAAAATTTTCTTTTTTATATACTATGTTAAGGAACAGTAATTACTTGTCACCGGAAACAAGTATGATAGTTGAAAGGGCATTTTTCTGTTATCTTGATAAACACATTACTTGTTTAGAGAATGGCAGTGAATTTAATTGTTATAGTAAATCCAGCATTAATTATCCATATCTAATTCACTGTGCATACACTAAACCAGAGACTATACGAAAATTTACGAAAAGGATCAATTTAATAATAAGAAATAACTACCACATTATGATGGAGGCGGTTTTAAGACATTATTTCGAATACCTTTCTAAAGATTTACAAAGGAAAGCTCGCAACTGGGCTTTTAGACACCTTCAATCGAATTTTGATTTTAATATATTTGCAAGTGTACTCGATAATAATACATCAAAAAACAAAAAGGTAATTTATCAATTATTTACATACTTATCTGCCAAGTATTTAAGTAGCAATCAAAAGAAATCAAATTGTTTTCATTTAGTAAACGAAAATCCATATGAAGAACTGGATAATGTGGGGTACTGGTGTTTTATTGGTTTAGTTCCGCACGAACAATTTGCACCTTTTATCGGAATATCAGATAGTTTTGATTTCTTTTACCTTTATGATAAATTTGACTTCAATAAATTTGATATGAAATTCTTAATCGGCAAACAGGATCATGCACTAATAAAAATTGCAGAAAACGATGCAGTTAAGGAAAAAATAAGGAAGTGCATTGCTGATGTACTTGAAAAACATGAAATGCATTTTAAGGATGAAGCAGAGATTCAAAAGATTCTTGTGAAATTTTTCTGCTAATCGTATCAAAAAAATATTTTAGTTCCGCAGCAGATTCATTTTCATAACAAGAAAACGATAGCTTTCCCAACATACAAAAATGCACCCCCTGTCAATTCAGAGGGTGCATTGTATCAAAATTATAGTTCTTAGCCAAAATGAAAAGAACATTCAAGCAAGTGAAACAGCTGGAGGTGCAAGTTTAGCTGTTGATTTGCCTGAATGTTCTTTTTTATTATATCCTATTTCTTGTTTTTTGTCAGGCCTTGTGAGTCGAGTTTTCTCGGCTCATTTTTTGTTGACTTGAAAACTGCCAGGTCGGCAATGGTTCGCATTCGTCGGCGAATCCGTCGGCATGAAATGGCAGAATGCTCATTTTTGATAGGACGGGGCTGAAAACGTTTGAAAAGTTCCGAATGCCTGTAATGTTTTTGATTTTGTTGGTGGAGTGGGACTTTGACATTAAAATTGAAGGTTAGAGTGCTGCCTTTTCTGAAAATTGAAGATGGTTGTAAAAGGAAACATCACTTTCCTCACCACCCCACCCAGTGAAAAAAGTGATACCCTTCCCCAAACTCTTGATAAAATCTTCTTCCACTTCCGAAAAAAATACCTGGAATCCCGTTGTTGGAATTCCAGGTATTTTTCTTATGCCGGGTTCTGTTCAAACAGAGCAGCATCCAGCTTGTCGGCAGCTTCCTGCTCGACTTTTTTCAGCACATGACTGTAAATGTCCATGGTGATCTGATAGCTGGAATGTCCCAGCCGCTCCTGTGCGACCTTGGGAGAGATGCCCAGCGAAAGCATGATCGTGGCATTGATATGCCGAAGGTCATGAAACCGAATGTGCTTCAGATCATTTGCTTTCAGAAATCGCCGAAACTTCATGGAAAAGGAATCGCTTTTGTAGGGAGAGCCGTCCTCCTGGCAAACGATGTAATCATTTTGTCCGGCGTGGCGTTCTGCTTTGGTGTTTTTCAACAGCCGCAGCAGCGTTCCGGGAATCTGAATCTCCCGTCTGCCGCTTTGTGTTTTCGGGGCTTTGGTGATCGTTTGATTGTTGACAGTTACCAGATTCTCTTCGACAGTAAGACAGCCGGTTTGAAAATCCACATGATGCCACCGCAGTGCGAGCAGTTCTCCACGCCGCAGGCCCAAACAAATCTCGATCATCAGCGGCAGGTAAAGAGCAGTGTTTCTGGCACATTGCAGCAGGATCTCCACTTCTTCCATGCTGTACACTTCCGGCTGGTAATGTTCCAGTTTGGGCAGCGTGAGATCGTCACAGGGATTCTTTGGAATCAGTTCCAGCATGACTGCCTTTTTCATTGCCGCCGAGAGATTCAACATAATGTTTTTGATCGTTTTGGGCGAAAGCGGCTTTCCGGTTCTGGGAGATGCCTTTTGCAGGGAAAAGATCCATTTCTGAATGTCAATGTTTTTTAGTTGCTGCAAACAGGTATCTCCAAACTGTGGAATGATGTACTTTTCCGTCTGATCGATGTAGTGCTGTACAGTGGTAGGGGAGAGCTGATTTTTTACGTAGATCTTCAGCCATTGGTGCATGAAATCCCGAACCGTGATCCGATTGTCTTTGACAAAAGTTCTGGTTTCCAGTTCATGAATCATATCCCGCATGACTTTTTCTGCTTGTTTTTTCCCGCCCTGAATGGTCTTGTAATAGCGTTTGCGTTTTCCGTTGGCAAAAGAGGATTCTTCTTCCACGATGACCTGATAGGTTGTGATCCCGGATTTGGTCGTCCGCTTTCGCACGTGACCGGTATATGGCATAAAACCGCCTCCTTTGAAAAGTATAACGGAATGTTCTTCGGGCTTTTCTTGAAAAGGGAAGAAAAGCACTTAGTATTCTTCTGCAAACAGCATGGTGGCATAGGGCTTTTGGTTTGCATCATATTCTGCAATTACATAGATTTTTGCTGTGACCGGCGAAAACGGCACGGCAAACTGATAGCGTTTTTCATAAGGCGGAACTTCCTGACTATGCAGAATAATTTGCTGACTGCCTGCTTCGGAAAGTCGAAATATTTGCAGATAATCCTTTGGAACAGGCAGTTCTGCAATGCAGTTCCAGAGAAATAATTGCAGAAAAAGCGGCAGTTCCTCATGGATTCTTTTGGTCAGATAGCGGTTTTCTGAAAACATCAGCAGCACCTTCTTTCCACAAGTTTCTGCGTTTCTGTGGAAAACGGAATGTAGATATCCTCGCTGTATCCGTCCGAAGATGCCCAGACGGTATGGATCCAGTCAGCATGGGAAAAGGAAAGAATCTCATAGAATTCCAACCCTTTGTCAAGCAGATAAGATTGCTCCTGTTTTTCTAAGAGAATCACAGAAAGGATATCACCCATGTCACAGTGATAGGTCTTTTCGATGTTTTCCATTTTCTGCACCAGATATGATTTGAGATCTGACGGCATTGCAGCGTTTGAAATAGTTGCAATAGAGCGTAATTTTTGCATGATTTTCCTCCAATTTTGTTTCAAAAAAAGAGGCTCAGCGTCATACCAAGCCTCCCACGAACAGAATTTTTACTTACTCTTTTTGACCAGTGCCAGCAGTTCTACGCCGCAGGCGACTCCCGCCAGAAACATTTCAATTGCAATCGGCATTGATGTACTTCACCTCCTCCCGTTCCTGCATTTCGATGGCAATTCCAATGCCGCCGATCACCAGTGTCAGTACCAGTCCTGCGATAAATTCCTTCATGTCAAATTCCTCCAATTTTTCGTTTTATGCTTCACACTGTAACAGTGTTTTTGCCTCGCTAATTGCTTCCTCCATTGCCGCTGTATCCATAAGCAGTTCTTCGATCTCGTCCGGATCATAGCCGACTTCCAGCAACAATTCTACTTCTTCTTCCGAAACGCCAAATGTGCCGCAGTATTCCAACAGCAGTTCTTCCCGTTCATCTTCCATCCACCATTTTGCGTAATCCAGTTGATCCCAATTGTACGGGTTGAACATAGTGTGGATGTAGTCCTGCATGGTAAAGGTACTTCTGCTAAGGTTTCCGGCAGAATTGATCTCCAAAATTTCACCTTCTGAAATATCCACTTCACAGTGCTTGTCATTCAGCTTTACCTTTTTCAAAGCATTGTCCAAAATGCTCTTTGTACTGGCGTAGACGTAAAGTCCGATTTTCGGAAAATGATACAAAGTCAACGGATTATTGCCTTTCACCAGAAACAGCGTATTGTCGTTTCTGAGGATTGTAAAAACAAAGCTGCCCTCCACCAGTTCTGCCATGCGTTTGATGTTTTCCGTGTCCAGCTGCTGCCCCTGTTCCAGAAGCTGCACAGCGATGTAGCTGTCGGTTTCGATTGGTGTCGGTGGGAGATGCTGTTCCCGGCGAAGCTCCCTGTCGTTGTACAGCACGCCGTTGTGGGCGAGAGTGAACGATTCTGTGCCGCAGTGTCCCTCGAAAGGGTGGTTGTTGCAGTTTCGCTTCTCGCTGCCCTGTGTCGTGAACCGGGTGTGCCCGATGACCGATCGTGTCCCTCTGGGGAAGAACAGCTTGACCTTGTGTGCCGGCTTCGGCTTTTTGTAGGTGACGATGCTGCCGTCCCGGACGTAGGCGATGCCTGTTGCGTCTGTGCCACGGACTTCCGCAGCGACCGAGAGATAGTGTATCAGCTTTTTCAAAACTGCATTGCTGATCTTACCTTTGTAATCTAAAAATCCAAACACTGCACACATCTTACATCTCCTCACTTTCCATCACGTACTCATTGACGTATAGTCTTCTCTCTTTCAGATACTGGATCAGTTCCGGTTCCCGAATGGAGCTTACAAATTCTGACCAGCTCATGGCATCGATGCCCTCCTCAGACAAAGAAATCGCCGCATCACAGATGTGGTTGACCATCTGCAGTGTGGCGATGAAGGTGTTGTATTTGAGGGTGCCTCGGAACAGGCGAAACTCAATGGTGTGGTAGTTATTGAGATTGACCGCAACGTATCTGCCGTTGCAGCCGCTTTTCGCTTTCTCCAGGATTTGCTTGCCGGTCTTTTCAAAGCCGAATCTTGCACTCCATCGGCTCATGTTGTAGCTGCTTCTGCGGCTGAATGTGAAGAGTTCATTCCAGTGCTTTTCCACAAAGAACAGGATCCGGCTGATGACATCTTCCTGTTCTGCCTGATTGTCGCCAAAGGCATTTCGGTTGACGTGAACGTGCAAACCGCAAGTCGATGTCTGATGAGAACGGTAGCCCATGGAAACTGCCTCCCGAAGGAGTTCCTTCCAGTTCATGGATTCCATGTGATAATCCAGTGTCATGGGATGGGAAACGATCTCAAAGCCGTCTTCCAGAGAACCATCCGACTTGATGTAAATGTTTTCCTCATGAATGTTAGCAATGCTTTTGAGACTGGCGGCGTTATCGTTGTCCTTGCCGCCGTCATCCACTTCCAGTTCTACGCCGAAGTATCGCTTTCCGTTTCCGTAGAAAATGGGTGTGGGCTTGTAACCGTACTCTTCGATCTCGTCCTCAAACTCGTCAAAGCATCTTTCACAGTAGGGCAGGTCGCCGTGCCAGCAGACGATGCTTTCCGGAACGATCTGTCCGCAGGATTCGCAGCGGTAGTAGTGGGCATCGAAGCAGTCCTGACAAAGGCAGGTGTCTTCATCAGAGACGCTGTTCTGTTCCCAGATCGTCTCGCCGCAGTGATCGCAGGTAACGCAGTGTTCCTCAACACAGACATTGCAGAGCAGTTCATCGTCTACCGGTGTGCCCTCTCCCTCCGCAAGTACTCTTCCACAGTAGTCACAGATTCTTACTTCTTCTTCCATTTCAAGTTCCTCCAAAAACAAAAATTCCGGTAAGGCTGAAAGAATTTACCTTACCGGAATTATAATATATATTTGAGATTGGGGGTTGATACGGGTGAGAAAAGTGATGTGGTTTTCGCAGCACCTTTCCGAAAACAACTCGTTTTTACAAACTGAAAATTGAAAGTGTTATACTGATACTGCGGTTGCAGAAGCATTGCAGCCGATAACGAAACAGGAGGAATTTTCAATGTCTCAGAAAGAACGAAAACCAAACGAATTTACAATAGGATACAAGGCAATGGTGACAGATTATCTGCTTTACGAGGATTGCTGCGACTATCATCTGAAACTGATTCTTGCGGTTTGGGATGGTGTGACTGTGAAAGAAGAGGTGAAATACTTTAGCTATCTGACCACATGGGGTAGCAGTCAATTCCGTGATTTGTGTGTGGATTTTGGCTTGCTGGCTTGTGCGAGGTCCGTATACTGCGATTTGAATCGTCTGCTGGGAGCCTATTGCATTGTGCTGTATTATCCGAAAAAGCAGCAAATACCGGAGGATAAAATTGACGAAGTCATGCCGGTGGTGTCGAATTGTGACAGGGAAAATGATTGGGATCATCTGCAATTTGCAGAACCATTTGCTCGTATTGCCGTGGCAGAAGAAAAAGCGGAAAGCACCATACCGCTGGCAAAGTATGTAGATGATATCGAAGAAACATATTGGTTTTGCGTCAATCATCTATGGCTGCACCCGAACATTCGGTGTATCTATCGAAAGAATCTGCCGGAGCTTCCAATTCCCAGACATCCGGAACATGACAAGAAATGGATCTCAATGCGGAAAAGGGATTTTCCAGAGCATAATCTGTATGTTCCGGTCAAGGAATATGACCTGCGAATGGAGCATGATGCGGAATCATACTATGTAAAGGAGCCGTTGCGGCGGAATCGGTAAGGGGAAGCTGATAGAGTAGGGAAGAAGTGAAAAAATCCGGTGAGGTTTTGGGGAAAACCTTGCCGGATTTTTTATGTGATAGGGTTGAAATTTGTAAGAAAGGCTTACTTTGCCGAAACCAATTTCAGGGAGTTATCCAGACCGTCCAGAACGGCGAATGTGGAGTCGTCAATTTTGGTGAAAGCTACAATGTTGTCGCTGAGATAATTGGTGCCGGAGTTTTCGATGTCTTTGCCGTCTATGATCATAATGTCATGGTTTTCGTCACGATTCAAGACATCTTCCTCGGATTCCTGATAGCTAAGATTCACCTGATAGATGGAATGATCCTCCGTCATGTAGTACACGGCATCTGTATCTACAAAAAACGGCTTATTTTCGTCAATATTTGTTTCCATGAATTCCGTGTAATCTCCGTTTGAAGTCAGTAATTGTGTTGTTTTTACAATTTCGTAATACCACCCGAGGTGCATTAAATAATAGTATTCGTTATTATATAAAAATGGATATACAGTAGAGCTAGCATAAGGAACCTCTCCGGAAGAAAGCTGTTCTCCTGTGCTCAAAGAAAAAATTCTATTTTGATATAGTACTTCGTCAGATGATGGAAAGAATAGTTCAGCAAGAACAGTATATTCGTCTGGTAGAACAAGTTTATTAGCATCAATATCATAAAGGCCAAGATTTTGAATGTCTGCATACACTTTTCCATTAAACGGATTGACGCCATAATCCAAGGAGGCGTTTTTATATTCTGTTTCGGATAGATCAAGCACCGTTTCCGATTGATCGGTATTCAAATCATAATATGCGATTTCCTTTTTGTCCATATAGTAGTAGATTCTATTGTTCACCGGATCATATTGAATCTTCTGTTTCCCATCATACTTGTTATAGTGTGCTAAAGATTTTACCTCGTAAGCTGCTGTATTGTTGTCAGCTGCTTTCTCTGTTGTTTCTGTTGTCTGTTCCTCTTTCGTTTCCGTGGTGTGCTCTGCTTCCGTGGTCTCTTCTTCGGATTCTGTTTCAAGTTCGGTGGACGCTTCGCTGCTCTCTTCGACTTCGGCGACGATGGCAGGCGTGGATACCGTTTGCTCCGGTTCATTTTTGTGGCTCATCAGATACCAGATGACCAATCCGGCGAGGAGGAGCAGCAGAATCAGGATTGCGATCAGGCAGCCAAGCGGCGACTTCTTCTTCTTTTTGACGGCAGCATTTTCCGGATTCAGAGTGCCGTTGGGATTGTTTTGAAGTGTACCGTTTGCATTTTGCGGTGCAATCGTTCCGTTGGGATAAGCCTGTCCGTTCGGCACCGGCGGGACAGGATAGGGCTGTGCACCCTGAAAGGTAGCGTTCGGTGCTTGCTGCCGAGGATTCTGTCCGTTTGGATTTGCAGCAGGATTCGGCTGACCGGCGATTGCAGCATTCGGAGGCGTTGCAGTTCCGGGTGTGGCAGCAGGTGAAAATGTTGCATTTTGACCTGACGGATTCGGGCTTGTCTGAGAAGCATTCGACACTGCCGGCTGCTGTTTCTGTGTCGGCGGTGCGGCGGCTTTTGCAGCGGGCTTCGGTGCAGCCGGATTCGCTGTTGCATTCACAGCCCCTGTTTTTTTCGCTGCCGCTGCGGGAAGTTTCCATTGCAGTGCGTCTGTAAAATACGTGACAACTTCTTCGGCTTTCTTTTTCTCTGTCGAGAATTCACGAATCAGTCTGCCAATGGCCTGCTGTACGGCAGCCTGTTTTGCTTTTTCGTCCTTTTCGTCTGCATCGATCAGAATCGAACCAATGTCGCTGTCGATGGCGTTTTTCACCAGATTGTGATCCGGAAAATCATTGCCCATCAGGTCATTGATATAGGCGTTCATTTTGGATTTGTTTTTCAGGATTTCCTTTCCGCCCATTTCCAGACAGTAGGCAATTCCCTCCGAAACCGAATCGAAATACTGGAACTTAGAGATAAATTTTTCTTTGCAATGGGGACAATGCTGCTTATCTGACAATTTTTCGTCAAACAAGCTCCATGTCTTATTGCATTTGCTGCACTTCATAATTATACTCCTCTTTTCTCACATACTGCCGCCTTTTAGCGACATGGTATTTTGTGTTTTTGTTTCCCCGGATAATCCGCACCAGGCACACGTTGCATAGGATTCCCCATGGTAGCAGGTAATCTTGGAACAGCGTGGACAGTGTAAAAAAGTTTTGGTTCCGCAAAAGGGACAGCCGTTATAATCGGGGGACGGGTGAAACGTTCCGTTCAAAACAGTTTCGTCGTAACCCTCCGATTTTGCTTTGCTCTCGTCGATCGGGAACGCCCATGTCAGTGCCCAGTGGTCTGGCTGCTTTTCGACTCGGATGCCGTATAAGCGCCGGTTGCACTGGGGGCAGCGTGCAAGAACAATGTGTGCCTCTTTGATCGCCATGTTTCTCACTCCTCTTCCCATTCGTTTTCGCTTTCGCTGATGATCTCTTCCGGAACTGCGTCATTTACTTCGCCGGCATTGTCGCTTTCTGCCGAATCCGGTTCTGCTACATCCAGAGAGAATTCCTCTGGCTGTGCGGATGCGGTTTCTGTTTCACAGGCGGGAATGTGGGCTTCCTGTGCATCTTGCTGCGCTGTGATTTCCTGTGAACGGTCATCCTCTGAAACCGTGGGACAGATTGCAACGTTGTCTTGTGTTTTCTCCTCTGTATCAGCAGCTTGCACCTGACCGGAAGCCTCATCTTTTTCTTCCCAGCCTCTTTGCACTGCTGTAATATCCCGTGTGACACTTGCCAGCTTCTGCTGCTGTTCGGAGAGCTTTTCCTCGATTTTACGTTTCTTTTCCAGATACCGCTTGATTTTTTCCTCGGTTTCCGGCGTTTCAGCCGATTGTGACAAAAGGCGCTGCATCTTTTCCAGCTGGAACTGCAATTCCTGAATGGTGTCCTGTAAATGCTTTTTCTGTGCAGTTAGCGTCTCCAATTTTGTGATCTGTTGTAAGGTTTGTTCGATAGCGGATAACTTCTGCACATCCAGAATCCCCGCAATGGAAACATCGTCATGACTGCCGGATTTGGAGATGTTTGCAAGATTGGCTTGCAGCATTTCTGTTCGCTTTCGGAAATTGTCGTGTAAAAAATCAAGTGCAACATTGCGGTAAAAAGAGTGCAGCATCTCGGCAAATGTATCATCGATACCGTCCGTTCCTAGAAAAATGGCAACGGGAATCTGGTTGTCCCAGATGTGGCAGCGAAATTCACTGGCTGCATTTTTATCGCAAATGGAAGTGCAGCGGTTCAAATGGCAGTTCTCATCCCATGGAATCGGCTCGTCCATGGTCCCGTCCTCGTATAGGGCAACGCATTTCCCATCGCCGATGTGCAGACCGATGGCGTAGGATTTGCATAACCCGACCGCAATTAGAGTAGTACCGTAGGCTTTCTGTACGTGAGAATGCTCCTTTTGTATCAGGTCTGAGATCTCGCTTTCCGTATGCGCTCTGTAGTTTTCCTCGGTGAAAAATTGAAAGGTTTTCTGGTACTTTTCCGGCACTCTCTCCAGTTCGTCCGGCGTGAAAGGGGATTTGATCAGGTCATTTCTCACGGCAATATGCCATTCCGTAATGATGCTGTGGATCAGCTGTGTCACCACACTTTTTTTCGTTTTGGAGTCTGGAAACGGAAAGGTGATTGATTTTAGAAATTCCCGAATCTTATTGCAAGCGATCTCTGCGGCAAAGCGGGAACCTCGGTCGCTCCGGAAGTACTGCTTGCTTCCGTGACCGTCTGCCACAGTTGCAACGACACAGTCCGCATCCTGCAGATATTGTGTACTGTCCTGGCATACGGTATGGTTTAAGATATGCTGATAGCCCTTTTCTGAAACGGCAAATCCTTCGTACATCATCATTGTTTAATCCCATTCGTCATCATCATCGGAATCATCCGAACCCAGTATCATCGGTTCGGGCGATTCTTCGGTGCTTTCTATACTGCTGTATGCAGATTCCTTTTCTTCTTCCAGCATAACCTTTGCGGCTTCCGCCATCTGATGTTCCGCAGACGTAGAACGGACGTCCTTCACATCTGCTGGTGTTTCCGCAGAATCCTCGGAAACCGTTGCAGAGGTGCTTGCAATCTGTGAGGAGGTGACTGCAATGAAACGGATGATTTTTTTGAGGCTTCCGATGTCGTTTACAGTGAAAAGAAGTTCGACATTGCGAATTGCTTTTTTCAGTACTTCACGGTTGGCATCTTCGCCGATTGCGATTGCAATTTTCAACGCAGCCTGATACCACTTATTTTGCTGTAGCTTTTTTAGTGCAGTGAGGTAGTCATCTGTTGGCTCGCCGTCAGAGAGGAGCAGGATGACAGGCGCATAAAATCCGGAAGATGCTGCGCCTCGGTCCATGAATCCATTTTTGGACAGCTTGTCGTTCAGCTCCAGAAATGCAGCGCCCAGATCGGTCAGGCCATTGGCGTCCAGCGGTTCCCAATCATCAAAGGCATCCAGGGACATCAGAGCAGGCGTAACCCATTCACAGCCGGTGGAAAACTTCAACACGCTCAGTTTGATTTCGGAATCTGCCTGCGATTCAGAAAGATGCCGCAGATCCGGAATCAGTTCCTCGATTGCAGAATTGACGGCACCGATTTTTTTGCCCTCCATGCTTCCGGAGGTATCGATCAGGAAAAAGATCGGCATGACTCTTTTCGGGATGCTCTCTGCATTTCCCAGAAAACTGCTTAGATTTTCAGACATAGTCTAGTCTCCTCTTCTGTTATTTGATTTCCATATACTCATTTTTGATTTGAATGCGGATTCCCTTTTGAATCAGAACACGCTCTCCGGGAGCGACAGTTTCATTGTTGATCCGCCAAGATTCGCCGGACTTGTTCATGAGTGCAATTTTGGTTTTGGTTTTATTCTGTACGACCTTTGCTGTAACTGTCCGGCATTCGTTTTGGTCGTAGCAATCTGTGATGTAGGCTGTAACAATCTCCTGCTTGGGGAAAATCGGAATGCGGAAATATTGTGTCTGGATCCAGCCAATGTGCGTGATCGGCTGATGACAGCACATACACGTTGCATTTTCAGTGGTATATCTGGTTTCTTTTCCGCAATTGGGACAGAGGATGACTTCCGACTGGAACCGAAGCAGATTTTGCAGCCACTCCTTTTCCGTGATTCCCATTTTGTCTTCGCACATGACTTCCTTGCTGAAAGCCTTGATAAAGGTATTCTGAATATATACCGGCATCTGCGGCCATCTCATCAGGAAGTTATTGTGCACACCCTTTACCGGACGGTTGGACGCATCCTTGGGGTCGGCAATGAAAACAGGGGATTCGCCGTAATAGCGCTTCTGTCGTTGTTCCGTCATGACGGCCTTACTCTGCGTCTGCTCGCCCTCCAGAGGGTGGTTTCTCAACAGCAGCAGGAAAAGGACAACGGCAAGAGAAAACTGGTCAGTTCTTTTATCCGGCGTCTTTCTTCCTACAACGATAGATGGTGCCATGTATCTGCATTTTCCAGCAATCCCGGACTTTTCTCCAAACTGGGAAACGTTGTCGTTATCGCAGATCAGGACATCTCCGGTTTCAGGGTTCAGGAAGAAGTTGCCGTCATTCAAATCCTGATAGGAGAATCCACGGTTATGCAGAATCCGGAAACTCTCTACAATGTTGATGGCTGCATTCAGCAGCGTGTGAACACTGGAAAAATCAATCTTTCCGATCAGGAAATCAGAAAAGTCATAGTAGTTATCGGGGCGCAGTTTCATAATGTAGCCAAATGTATCGTAGTACATACGGGTGATGGCAACGGGCCACAGGAATGAGTCTGTGGGAGCCTGTTCCCGGATGTTGTTTTGCAGGTTCTTGTGAAATCCCTCCATGTCCTTTATCGAACCTTTTTTGTACCATTTCAATGCCATCTGGTTTCCGAGATAGTCCACCAGATAGACATATCCCTGGCCGCCCTCTCCCAATTTCCGGACGATTTGAATCGTTCCCATGTTATCATCTAATTCAATTTGCATTCCTGCTTGCAATTCAGACATTTTTCTATCTCCTTTTCCTTAGTCCTCCGCAGCGAGAATCTGGTCGATTTCCCGAATGATTTCCAGCCTGCGTTTCCGATTTTCATTCTCTGCATTTAGCTGATTATATTTTTCCTCTAAAATATGTGCCTTTTCCATGTTGATGAACGAGGTGAATGCTGCAGTTTCCAGACTTTTCTGTAAGCTGATAATATCCTGCTTTACCAGATCCAAGAAAGGAATTTCAATGGAAACCGCATTCATGACCTGTTCGTTTAAAATGTTCTTCAGGATGCAGACATCCTGGTTGAACTCGCTCGGAATCTTTTCAATTGTTTTTCTGTAGTTCTGAAAGAACTGCGCATATGCTCTTTCTGTCAACTGGCTTTCAGCGGAATTTGGACTTTCCTGTAGTGCATGTTCCAGCAGCTGATTCAGCTTGGTGACTGCTGGATTTTCCTGAATGGCAAAGAGCGGAATTGCATTGGCATTTGCCGTTTCAACCGGTGGGAGTTGAGCCAGAAGGGTGTCCAGTTCGGCGAGTGCATTGTTCGGATGCTTTTCACAGAAGTTTTGCAGATTGTGGTACAGCGGGCTGTTGACTGCGATCACTTCGTTTGTCACAGATTCCACCTTTACAATTGCATCGTTCAAAGAATTGCTTTGCGGGTCATTGTTGGAATTGATTTGCTGATGAAATAAGATCTGATAGTGCATCGACTGTTTGTCCGGCTGGATCTGCGGATTTTCTTCATCTGTAAACAGAGAGATGCTGTAGAAGTTGCGTCGGTCGTCATCAAATTTTTTATATCTTGCGATGTTTCCAAAGGGTGTGGAAATCAATATTTCAAACAGGCTTCTGGAGTAGCGGCGAATCAAGCTGTTATAATAGCCTTCCGGTGCAATTTTTCCGCATTGTTCGGAGATGTACTTTTTCAGTGCTTTCTCCAGCTCCTTGAAAAAAGGATGGGAAGGTGTCAGTTCCAGACCGGATTCAAATGCGGTTAAAATCTTCTTTTCGCTCTCACGATACTCTTCCACTGCCAAATGTACTACATTGTCGATAAACTCCTCATACATCGCAGTAAATTTGCTGTCCCGTATGGATGCGTCAAATCGCTCCAAAACACCTGCACCGGAGAGTTCCTCGTACTGTGCTCTTCGAATCTCGTCTTCGGTGATCTGATAGCGTACAGGGTCGATGCTTTGAATTGCATTTTTGCGGACTTTATCCGTGATTGGCTTGTTCTCTTTGCACTGCTGTACAATTTGAGTCCGGCACTCTGCCAGTGCGTTATGGATTCTCTGTCTTGCCGTTCTTTTTAGTTCGTCAACCAGATTGTCCATTTGCAATTCTATGCTGGAATTGCCGTCGATCTGATTTTCCTGTCGGAGTTCACTGAATAGTGCGAGCACATTTTCCTTTAAGTTGGCAATGCGCTGCTGCATCACTTGCAGGCGAACGGTATTGTTGTAGTCTTCAAGCAGGCTGCGGATGGTGTCGATGCCGTCTCCGGCAAGTCCTTTTTCTTTTAGGCTTTGTAAAATTGCACTTTGCGTATTGCCGTTGTCAAGTTCAATTCTTGCCCTTGCGGAGCCGGCCGTCAGGCGCTGTGCAATCAATGCCGTTGGCATGATTCTGTAATTTTGCAGTTCCTCTCGAATCCGCTGTAAATTATCCTGGAGTGTGGTTGCAATATCTGCACGGTTTGCGAAAACAAATAGCTTTTCCCCAATGGAAATGCCGTCATCGTCTTTGTCCACAGATTCAAAGAACTGTACCAGAGAATCATTGAAACTGGGGCGATCTGCATTGACAATTAAAATGACAGCATCCGATTTTTTCATCCACGCTCTGGTCTGGTCTTTGTGTAGTTGTGTCGGAGAATCGAAACCTGGGACATCATATATGATCGCATTTCGCATGGCGGAAAGCTTATCGGAGCGTATCACAATTTCCTTAACGGCAAGTGCTTTTGCAGGATTTTCGATGTATTCCTTTACCTCGGTTTCTAGTTCATGGTTAACAAAATGCAGAGATTCAGAACCGATCAGATTTTGAATGCTGCTCCGATTTGTGATGATTTCGAGGATGTCGTTATAGATATTTTTCTGTTCCGAACGCAAGGGTGGCAATTGTTCGGTTTCTTTGTCCAGCAATTCCTTTGACCATTCGCTCCAATGCTGCGGGTTTTCAATGCCGAGAAGGTTCAGCTTTCTGTGAAATTCCTCGTTGAACTGTGCATCGGAGTAGAAATCGACCTGTGCATCGTTCTCCGTGCCAAACCGGATGCTGGTTGCGGTGTATGTGCACCGTGCGTCTTTCGTCGGAAGAACATCATTCCCCATAAATGCGTTTGCAAAAGTACTTTTTCCGGATTTTTCAAGGCCAACAATGGAAATCTCAAAGGTATTGTTTTTTAGCTTTTCCTGAAAAAAAGTCATTTTTTTCAGAATTTCCCGGAGCTTTTGCTGATAAGAAATTTCAATTACCTCACTATATTTGGTATCCAATAGCTTTTGTACACAAGAAATCTCTGAACTCAGCCGTTCTAATGTTTCTTCACGATTCATCGATAGCTCGTCCTTTCTGATAAGCATATTTCTTCTCAAAAAATTATTTTTCAAATGGTGAATACTATTAACCACCGCTATCCTCATTATATCATATAATAGATATGATGTCAAATAATATTTACCATATCTTCAAATGAGGGAAACCAATATGTTCAAACTGAAAACCACCTTGGGCACCAACAATATCTGCGGACCGAATCTGATTCGGATCCGGCATGAAAAAGGGCTTTCTCAGCGACAGTTGGCAAAGAATCTGCAAATTGCCGGATATGATGTAGACCACCACTTTATCCGCCGCATCGAAAATGGAGAACGATTTGTGACAGATATGGAGCTGGTGGCACTGGCAAAGGTGCTGCAGGTGGAGATCACGGACTTGATTGATCCGACAATTCCCGTGGCGGTGCAGAAAGATTCCCTTTGATTCTATTGTAGCAAATGAGCAGGACAAACGTCTGTCCGTTCAAAGAAATGTTACGGCTGTAATAAAAAAGGACCGGCTTGTCATGCAGCCGATCCTTTCCATTATGATTTCTTGGGAGCATATTTCCGAATTTCTGCAAAACACGTGTCACAGTAGCCTAATCGCTTCTCCCAATGCAGCTGCTGTTCCGGAACAACTTTGCCGCAGCTTTCACAGCGGCAATTGCCGGAAGCGTCTTTCCAGGGGTGGTGCAGCTTTAACATTCGCAAAAATCGAAGCTGCCATGTTCCTGGTTGCAATAATGCTCATAAGCCCAGACAAACTGCATCATGTCCATTTCGTCCTGGAAGTTCGCTGAAGAATACTTCATCAGCCGGTTTACATAGAGGTTTCCGGATTTCGGGGACTGATAGAGATAGATGGTAAGCGGTACAAAGCAGGCATTGTGCAGCTCACACAGATCGATCAGCTCATTGGGGTTGTCCTCTTCATAGAGCAGCCCAAGCGTCGCACAGAAGTGCTCGTAATCGCCACGCCCTACAGAGCGAATGCGGTTGATGTAATAGTCCCTGTGTACGATGTGTCCTCTGTCTATGATAGCAACGTAACAGTATAGTGTCAGTTCTTCCGGACGAAAGCGGTCTTTTTTCAACTGGATCTTTTCGATAAATCCGGCACAGGGGCGATGCAGCTGCAGCGGCGGAAAACGGCGGTAGTTTTGGAATAATGCCGGAATCTCCCGTTCTGCCTTTTGATAAGAAACGCTCTTTATCAGCATGAGATCTCGTTTTAGTTGCAGACGCTGTTCTCTGATCTCCGGAGCAAGGTTTGCCATATCCTTTTCAGTGCAGTAGGTTTCCGGCTGAAACCAGCGGATCTTTTCGTAGCAGTCGTCCAGTCCGAAAGCAATTTTCAGATCTGTATCGCCAAGAGGTGTGATGCTTTCAAAGCCACGGTCTGAAGAAAGGACAGCGGTGCAAGGTGTTCCAATGGCATAGTCGAGTTCCAGTACGTAGTCATTTCGATGTTCTGTTCGATCGGAAAACAGGTCGAACTCCTCGCAGAAATTCTGGAATGCTTCTCGTCCGTTGGTAAAGGGCTTGTTGAAACATTTCTGATGCTTAGCAATCTTGCCGTTGATCGCCAGTGCAGCGGTTACTGTAACACTGGGATACGGTTTTTCCACTGTCTGAATGTCTGTGATGATGCCGATAAATGTGCCGTCTGGGTAGTTGCAAGTGTCTTTCATTGAAAAAATCTCCTTTGTATTGATTTGCAGTTTTTTCTGCCTTTATAGTATACCATGCTAAAAATCCATTTTGTAAAAACGACTTTGCAGGAGGCGATCGTGTGACGGAAGAAGAATTGTACGCAGGTGCAGGTGAGGTTACCAGAAAGTGTTTGGATGACATTCTGGAATCTGAGTATGGCTTTGTGCAGGACGATGAAGAAACTTACACATCGGAGTACCTGCTGACTTATCCGTGCAAAACATTTGCAGAGGGCTTGACGGATACGCTTTTGCAGCATGGATTTTCCGGACAGGCAGACGATGCCAAAGAAAAGATTGCTTATGTCCGGGAATGCTGTAAGCAGCGAGGGGTAACGCTTAATCCGGAAGTCATCAAAAGCTGGTTCTGCGGAACTCGTCCTAACAGCGGCGAACGCAGCCGGGACAGTCTGTTCCGGCTTTGTTTTGCACTGGGATTGAACGACCGGGAAACGGCTTCTTTTTTTCAGAAGGTGTACTTTTCCTGTCCTTTTAATTTTCGCAGTGCAAAAGAAACGGTGATCTGGTACTGTCTGCGAAATGGAATGGGATATCCAGAAATGCTGTCTCTGGCAGAGCAGGCGGAACAGCTGATAAATGGGGAAAGTGCGACAGAGGAAGAGCTGTGCTATGAGCAGACCAGTCAACTGGAAAGTGCACTGCTGCAAGTTGGTTCTACAGAGGAATTGTTTTGCTTTTTCCGGGAAAACCGTCTGGATTTTCAGATGCCCAGAAAGACTGCCATTCACTATGCGAAGTGTCTGATACAGGAAGCCACAGAACTTGCCCAAAATGCAGTTGCAGATCAAAATGAAATTTCCCACCAAAAGCAGAAATCCGGAAATGTTGATCTGCTGCTGAGTGTGATCTTCGGGGAGAATATGCGGACTTACCAGAAAAAGAGTTCCTTTTCCAAAGAGGCTGTTTTTCCGGAATTGATACGTTCTGATTTTCCCTTGGGAATGAACCTTTCCAGAATCAAACGGGGAGAACCGGTCTCGGATACGATTTTGCGAAAGACACTAATCCTGCTGAACTTCTATTGTTTCTTTGCAGTGTTGTTTGCAAAGAACAGCACATCTGATTTGTTTTGTGCCATTGAGTCTGATTTTCTGGACTTTGTCCATGAAACCAATGACCTGTTGTGCAGCAGCGGTCTGCCGGCTTTGTATGTGCGGAATCCTTATGACTGGCTGTTTCTGCACTGTGCCAATCATCCCTATCCGTTGGAAGAACTGCGGTCTGCCATGCAGCGGTACTATTTTGACCAGGCAGACGAAAAAAGCACATCACTTTCCACACTGTGATGAAAGTGATGTGCCTGGATCATGTTGCTGTTAGAACATGGTCTTGATTTTAGAACTGCATTTGCAGGTGTAAGTAGAAGTCACCGCTGTTACGGTGTACCATGCGTGCTTCTGTGCCTTCTTCGGTCAGAATGTTTTGAAACATTCGGTGGAATTGAATGCTGGAAATGCTGCAGGGAAATCGATTCTCCCGGCAGTAGCTTAAAAATCCGGCATATACCACAGCGGTTCGCTCTGCTTTTTTGTGCTTGGGTTCTGATAGGACGATGCAGTGATTGTAAAATGCCTTTACCACATTGTGTTCGTTTTTGTAATGCTCCAATGCAGCTTCGCAGGCAGGAGAATAGGTGAAATTGTAATCATTGTCGATCAGCCGTTCCAGTCCGGCATAGGCAAAATTGAAGATGCCCGGGAGTTCTTGCATCAGATCTCCTTCCAGATAAATGTTCTTGTAGAGAACACCCTCCTCCGGTTCTTGATTGGGAGCGAGGTCGTGGAAACACTGTTCAAAGGGAATGATCAGCAGCCGGCGATAGAACCCGTCGCTGTAATCCTTGGTCTGGATCATATCATTTGCAAGGAGAATGAACTTGCTGTGAATCTCTGTGGTATAGGACTTTTCAAATTTTTCTTCGATTTCAATGGAATCGCCGCCGGTCAGTGCCTTTAGGTCAGCTGTGCTGTATAGCTTTTCTGTCTTGGTCTCAGAGGAAATGTTCAGCAGCTTTCGGTCCAGGTTCTGCTTGCCAAATCTTCCGCTGCTGATTTGATCCAACGCAACAGCAGATACATTCCGTTCTCCCAGCATATGCTTGATCATGTTGGATAACAGAGACTTTCCGTTGGAACCGGAACCCAGAAAGACAACAAGCTTCTGCATAATGTCTTCATAGTACAGGCAGGCTCCCATGATCTCCTGAACCAGATCGATCCGTGTCTGGTCATTGTCAAAGAGTTCCTGCAGAAAGCGGAAAAACTGCGGTGCTTTTGCCTTGGGGTCGTAGTCATATGGAATCTGTACCAGACAGAAAATGTCCGGCGTTGGTTTCCCTATCGTTTCCTCCTGTAAATCGAAGATGCAGTTTTGGAACTGCAGGAGTCCCGGACGCATTCCGTTATCCTCTGCATAGGGAACTTTTCGCTTAAAATAGGGGATGTACTCGTTTTCCTGCTTTCGTTTCCAGATATTGCAGGAAGCTTCTTCAATGATCGCAAAGAAAATTTTCTTGTATGCGTGATCTTCCAGGTATTCATAACACTTTGACTTGAAATTGTAGAAGTAGAGCTTTCCGTTGCAGTATAATGCGTGGACTCTTGTCATTGCATACTGAATAAATACGGTGTGGTCGAATTGAATCTTGCTGCCGTTTTCTTGTGTAAATCCACGTTGTGCCAGCATCTTTTCCTTGACTTCTTCCGGCGGCAGACTGCTTTTCCATTGTTCGTTTTCTTTGTCTTTGGCAATGTAGTTTGTTTCCTGAAATGGTTTCATATGATTTTTTCCTCCTGTTGTAAATTGGCGGAGAGATTTCCGCATGATTCATTGTATCATAGGAAGAAATGGGTTTGTAACAATGACTTTTCAAGTGGTTGTTACAAATGCCGTATGGCGTTGTGTTACGATGACAGCCGGGAGGTGATGGGATTGCAGGAATGTGTTCGCCAGGCAATGGAACTGATCTCTGTTTTGCAAAAGGAGTCCGTTTCTCCGGCAGCTTTTTTGAAACGGCACGCACCATTTTTTTCGGGTATCCCTTTGTGGTCACTGCTCGCACCGGAATGCAGGCAGAAGGCAGTTTACACAGAAAGCAGCTATGTCTATTTGATCGGCAGCTATCTGTATTTTCAATGTGAGAGAAAACCGGTGACATGGCTGGAGCGAAGACGGTTTGCTGTTTTTCCGTCACACTCGGAATTTTATCAGAAAACATTGTGCAGCAATTGGAAAAGGCGATTTCAGACATTGCAGGAATTGCAGGAATACCTTTTACAGATGCCGTCATAAATCAATATCACAACTTTTGAAAAGAGGAACTTACCATGCGAACGCCACTGCCAGTCGGTACACATCTGACCCTTTCCGCCATTGGAACCCAGCATCAGATCACAGTGCAGATTCAGGAACTGATCGGAACAGGAGCCAACTGTCTGGTCTATACGGCGGTTTGCAGGGACGGAGAACAAAACGAATTCTATCTCCGGCTGAAAGAGTTCTGTCCGGAAAATCTACACCTGATTCGGCAGCAGGACGGCAGTTTGCTTGCAGCAGACGAAGAAGCTTTTCAGCGGCAGATGCAAAGCTTTATCTGGGGGTATCAAAAGCAGATGCAGTTCCGGCAGTTTCCGGAAAGCTGCAACAGTATCAGCAATGTCCAGGGCGTTTTTGCCGGAAACGGCACCCGGTATATTGCTATGAACTGTCAGAACAGCATTCCGCTGGAACAGCAGGAGTTGTCGCTTTATGACACATTTCGGGTATTGCGTGCAGTGGCACAGCAGCTGGACAATCTGCATCAGCATGGGTATCTCTATCTGGATTTAAAGCCTGCCAACGTGCTGCTCTATCCGGAAACGACGGAACTGGTGATGCTGTTTGATTTTGACAGTGTCATTGAAAAAAGCCGGCTTTCTGATGCAGTGATCTCCTGTACAGCAAAGTGGGCAGCACCGGAAGTGTTACAGCAAAACCGCAGAAAGATCGGCGTTGTGTCCGATGTCTATACGCTGGGCGGACTGTTGTTGTATCTGTTGTTTCGCCGTGCTCCGAAAGTAAAGGACAGGAGAAATCGTGCGGTATGGGATGCGGAGTTCCCGGACTCGGTGCTTGCCGGAACTGCTCCGGAAATCAGACGCATGGTCACGGAGCTGCTGCGAAAGACCTTGGCTGCCAATCCGGAAAAGCGGTATGCCTCCTGTGCGGAACTTCTGGCACAGATCGAACCTTTTCTGGATTCGTTTCAACAGCCAAAGCCCTATCTGCAAACCAAACTGCCCTTGGGCAACAATTACTTCTGCGGACGAGATATCGAATTGCAGGAGATCCATACCCTTTTGCAGCAGGAAAAGTTCCTGCTGCTCCACGGTGTCGGCGGTATCGGAAAAACAGAACTGGCAAAGCACTATGCTATGACGTATGCGGAGGAGTATGACGCCGTTGTATTTGTTCGGTTTCTGGACAGCATGGAGAACACCATTCTCAGCGATACCAATTTTCCCATTGTGCATTGTACACGCTCTGACGGGGAAAGTGATGCGGCATATCTGGAACGGAAATTGCAGGTACTGCGTCAAATCTGTACGCCAAGGCATCTGATCCTGCTGGACAATTTTGATACTGGCGACTGCGGGAATCTGGACTTTCTGACAGAACTGCCTTGCCCCATTCTGGTGACCTCCAGAGTGGATTATGACGGCATTTTTCCTCAGTATGAGGTAGACATTTTGTCTGACGAATCGGCGTTGTATCAGATGATGGCGTACTATACAAAGAGAGAGCCGGACTTGTACACCGATGCCATATTGAAGGCACTGAACGGGCATACCATGGCAGTGGAACTGGTGGCAAAGCAAATGGCACTGCATCAGCTCACTTCCCGTGAAATGTACGAAAAGCTCTGTGCAGAAGGCATTTCCGGAGATAACGGCAAAGTGCGTCAGCTGAAAGACAGCACACTCCGGGAAAAAACAGCGTTCCATCATATGGAGATCCTGTTCTCGGTGCTAGATTTGTCTGAATCGGAAAAGCAGGTGCTTCGCTGTGCTGCCCTGGTCGGTGCAACGCCAATGGAACGGCAGTATTTTGAAGTCATCAGTGACTTAAACGAGGCAGAGATCAACAGCCTGGATCGGCTGATTCAAAGCGGCTGGATCTCCGAAGTGTACCAGAATGAAATGCGTATTCTTTCCACTCATCCGCTGATCGTAGAAGTGCTGTGTGAAAAACTGCGTCCGAACAGCAGGGAATGCAAACGAATCCTGATTATGTCAGGTGCCGTTGCCAGTTACATTGAGGAATCCGAGAATGCGGAACAACGGTTTGCATCTGTGCAGTGGCTGGATCATATGGCACATCATATTCAAGGGGATGATCCGGAACTTTCGTATTTCTTCGGCACCATGTGTTATCCGCTGTATCTGGGAGAAGATCGTTATGAGGATGCTCTATGGGCGGCACAGCAGGAACTTCGGATTCTGAGGCTGGAGGAGGATTCCAGGCAACGGCAATTCAATGCACTGTCTTTTATCCGGGATATTGCAGCACAGCTGCATGATACAGAAACCAGTGAAAAAGCGGCGGCAGAAATAGCGGAACTGCATTTATCAGCAGAGGAACAACTCAGCGATCTGAGTGGAATACTGTTAGGGTATATAACCGATCGCTGTGATTTTGAAGGAACGAAATCATGTGTAGAACAGATCATACAGCTTGCGGAAGAAATCGGAGAGCCTATGAAGCTTGCTTCGGCTTATTCCAATTTTATCTTGCTGGAAAATGCTTATTGGATCGATTGCAATAGTGCGGTTTACCTTGAAAAAACATTGTTCTATGCAGACCAGTGCTTTGCAGAACAAACGGCGGAACAGGAGCAAGATATATCATTTTGGTCAGAACTGGGGGATATTTATCGGGATTGTGAGCAGTTTTCCCGTGCAATGGCGTGTTATCAAAAAGAGCGGGAATTGTTTCAAGTGCAAATGCAGGAAGAGCCTATGGAGGAGAGTACCAAACTGGTTCAGTTTCAAACCGATGTGGCAGTCTGCAATTTGAAAATGAAACAATTTTCTGAAATGGAAGAAAATTATGAGGAAGCAATCGCAATGGCAAATCAGCTCTATGGAGAGGAACATGAAGAAACCGGAGAGATCTGGGCTGCCTATGCCTGTGCATTGATCGACTGGTACAATGCTGAGCCAAGCCGGGAACTGCTGGAAAAATGCAAAGCTGCCATGGAACAGGCGTTGGAAATCTTACTGGAGCATGACGTGTATGGCGAAGTTAGGATTGCAAATTTGATGATGCGGTATAGTTCTGTGCTGTCAGAATTGGGAGAATTCCAGAATTGTGACATCGTTGCAGCTGAGGCGTTGGAGTGTTTTCAGAAGAATTTCGGGGAACTGCATGAACAAATGGAATGGGTGTATCTTATGATGGCAGACAATTACCGCAAGGCAGGGGATAAGGAAAATGCCAAGCGATATTATGACCTGGCGATCCGAGTTTTGCGGGAAAACGATTATGAGACGGATGAGTTGGAGGAACGAGTGGAGGAACTGTTGCAGGGGATGTGATTGTGGGAAGGTGTGTCACTTTTTTCACGGTATAGCGTGATTGATGGTGAGAAAAGTGATACGATTTTGTGAGTTCTTTTTTGAAAAAATGTCGTTAATTTTTCGATAATCAGAGATTCAACTCGTCAGGGCAACAGCATTTACTTTTGAGGAGAAACGGAAGAAGGGTCAAAAAGAATATCAAGAAAAAGCGTGGGTTCGAGAGCAGCCCTAAACATAAGCCGCTTTTTGCTGATGCGTTTATACTGGGCTTGAGAAATCAGGTTCAGTGCAGTTTTACGTAAAACATTAAGATCCAGCGGAGAATTGTCCTTTCTTGCCCTTGAGGCATCCTCACGAAAAATAACATCAAGACACCAGTGAAGTTGGTTTTCAATAGACCAATGCTTTCTTACAGAATCAGCAAATGTTTCAAGATCTGTAAGTGAAGTGATAAAATATCTCGTAAATTCAAGGATTTCTCCATTTTCTGCAATTGTTGACCTTGCACAGCCAAGTGCATTCAATCCTTTCCATTCATTCTTTTGTTCCAGCCATGATAAATCCGTTAAAAGCTGATACTCCCTCTTTTCAATCCTTCCATGCCCTTTCTCGATTGTTGTTTTGGAAGGAATATCAGCAGAAAATGCTTTGAAATAGTCCTCGGTATCCTTGTACAATGCAGGCTGATTTTGCTTTAATCCGCTTTCTTGTCAATTATCTTTTCTACAATTTTCTTCTGACAACTCATAGCATCAGCTGTTACAATGTCACCTTTCACATCAATCAAATCGAGCAGTTCAGGGACAGCAGTTATCTCGTTCGTCTTTTCCTCAACGTAAATTTCTCCTAATGTAAGCTGATTTTCAGTTACAAATGCGCTGACAACATGATATGCTCTATGATTATCCTTTCCGCTCCCGCAAATCATTTTTCCGTCTATCGCAACTGTTCCCCGTCTGTTTCCTTCGATCGATATCTAGTTTATCAGGTGTGACGAAAGTTCAGACGGGTTCAATTCCCGTACGGGTCACCACACACAAGGCTCAGAAATGACGTTAAATCGCCATTTCTGAGTTATTTTTTACCCTGATACGGCTTCTGTCCTTTACTTGTCCTTTATACAGCTTCGGGCTGTCCTTTGTCCGTGTCGTGCTTTTTGAAGTTAAGCACTGATGCGATAGCATCTCCTGCCCTCGCCTGAGCCTGATTGAATACATGATGTAGTATAATAAAACTTGACACCCTAACCTCAAAGGAATAAAATAGGAAAAGAAAAAATGGAGGAAAAAGGAATGTCAGAAAATAAACAATATGAAAATGAGTACAAAGTGCAGGCAGTAAAGCTTGCAAAAAAGATGGGTGCGGTAAAAGCAGCGAATGAACTTCAGATACCCGTAAATACGCTGTACGGCTGGATCAGAAAAGTAAAAATCGGAAGCCTTGATATTGGCTGCGGAGAACGCAGCCCGGAAGAATCTCAGAATATCGCCGAAGAAAACCAGCAGCTGAAGAAGCGGGTCAAAGCATTGGAAAAAGAAAACAAGCGGCTAAGCGAAATAAATGAGTTTTTGCGAAATGAATGAGTTTTTGGAAGATGCAGCGGCTTTTTTTGCTGCCAGCTGTCAGAAATCGGGAAAGAACAAAGGCTGATGTATATTGCAATCCGGACAGATGACGGCAGAAACATCGGAAAAATCAGTTTTTACTGCAACACGCTGCAAGTCAGCAGACAGGCGTTTTACGATTATCTTGAGCGTAAGGGCAAACCATGGAAGTATCAGCCACTTGCTGACGCCATATTGAAAATTCATGATGAAGACGCAGAAAATGCGGATTACGGCAGAGTACGTATGTATCAGGCACTCAAGTACAGAAAAGAAGTAGGCAGGCTTGATGGTATCAAAATCCCGTGCGAAGCAACTGTTCGCAGCGTGATGGAGCAGATAAACCTGATTCATAAACCCAAACGAAAGCCCAACGGAATCACCAAAGCCGACCGGGAAGCCCGTAAATCAGATGACCTTCTGAAACGTGATTTTACAGCAGATGCACCTTTGAAAAAATGCGTTACAGACATTACTGAAATCAAGGCAAAAGACGGAAAGCTGTATGTTTCGGCGATTTTTGATTGCTATGACCTGATGCCAAATGGTCTTGCCATGGCAGATCATATGCGAGCTGAACTGTGCTGTGAAACACTGAAAAATGCGAATTTGCGGTATCCAGGGATTCGCGGAGCCATTGTGCATTCCGACCGCGGCAGCCAGTATACCAGTGCTGCGTACAGAGCTGCTATCCAAAAATACGGTATTGTTCAGAGCATGAACAGTGCAGGAGGAAGATGCCACGATAATGCAAGATGCGAAAGCATATGGGCAAGAATGAAGGAGGAATTGTTTTATAATAGAGGCAGAAGATCTGAGGATTATACGATTGAAGCGTTAAAAACGATGGTCTGGCGATATTTTATGAGCTACTGGAGCAACCGCAGAATCTGCTCGGCAATCGGTGGGCTCCCGCCAGCTGTAAAACGGCGTAGGTCCTATTCTGCTTTGACTATCGCTGCTTAACTTCAAAATCCTTGCGGTTAATGTGTCAAGTGTTATTGACAATTTCACTCCTTGACTATGAGCAGCTCACAGATGAGCTTATCGGGGCTATCAACGGCAGGGGGCGGTGTTCCGTGAGATATTGGAACGATTTGATGATAACCGCCTGAACAGCTTCAATTTCTTTACACGATACTATTCCGATACGCTCCGTGATGTGTTCGCCGAAGCGAGAGCAGACATAGATAAGGCAGGAGCTTTTTTCAACACTCGTGCCTTGAAGAAGTCCACCGAGTATGTGAATGATGTTTTCAATCATATCCGTGAGGTTATGCGTGATGACTGGAACTTCGATTTCAACTCCGAAAGCGATATGAAAGCATTCAGGCTCAGTTTTGATAAGATAATCATACGGGGAAATGACCGCAACGATATTTACACCGTAGCCGATACCGCACTTGTCAACTTTTTTTATGATTTCAGCTTTGCTATTCATAAGATGAAGCTATATGTTTGCAAGTGTAAGTATTGCGGTAAGGTATCCCTCGGAAAGAAAAATGCAGTCGCCTGCGAATCAGAGAACTGTCAGGCAACCTATCAGCGTGAGATCAAGAATGCCAAAAGACGCAAAAGAGAGAACGGCACCTATAAAGTATACAGCACAAGGCTCAGTAATTATATTGGTCAGCAGAAAACAAAACTGTCTGCTGAGGTGCTTGATGATTCTGCACTTGTGGAGAAGTATGACCAGCAGCGTAAGGTGTTCACAAAGCAGATGCAGGATAAGCTCGGTGAGTATGAAGCCGAGAACCGTCTGCCTGATGAGGAGCTGAGTGCTTTCTATGAGAAGATGAAGCAGGACGTTATGAGCTTTGTGTATGCTTTGGGAGCTGAGGCGGAGTGAGAGGGACTTTGATTCCAGCGGAGTCGAAGTTGAACACTACCGATTGTTGTCAAAATACATTGACTAAACACCTGTTTTATGCTATACTTATATCATGGGATGTTGTAACTATTTGTAAGTTTTACGCTTGTTTAGAGAGGTCGATCAAATGAAACTGTTAGATAGAGTTGTAGAGAGTACAACTGAATATATCGAGACAATGCCAAAGACACTGCGCAAGAAATACGGGCAGTTTTTCACAAGTAAGGAAACAGCTGTGTTCATGGCAGGTCTTTTTAATATTTCGGAAGACAGTACAGAAATTTCTGTACTTGATCCCGGTGCAGGCTCAGGGATACTCTCTGTTGCTCTTTTGGAAAGGATAGATGCTCTTTCAGTAAAGAAAGTTAATCTTGTCTGCTATGAAAATGATGATAAAATCATTCCGATACTGAAAGATAACCTCGAATATGCCAAGAATAACGTTTCTTTTCAGTTGACCTATGAGGTCAGGAATGAAAACTATATTTTGGATAACGAGATTGACTATAACAATATGCTCGGTGCAAAGCCTGATCCTTACAAATATGATGTTATCATAGGAAATCCACCATATAAGAAGATACCAAAGGACGCAGTTGAAGCTCACGCTATGCCTGATATATGCTATGGAGCACCTAATCTGTACTTTTTGTTCACTGAGATGGCATTATTCAATCTCAAGAATGATTCAGAAATGGTATTTATCATTCCCCGTTCCTGGACGTCAGGCGCATACTTTAATGCTTTCAGACAAAAGCTGTTTAGTGAGAGTGTTATCGAACATATTCATCTGTTTGTCAGCAGAGATAAGGTTTTTGAAAACGAAAGTGTTTTACAGGAGACTATGATCGTAAACCTCCGAAAGACTAACCATAAACCCGCTTATATCACCATAACTTCCACAAACAGCAATAAGGATTTCTCTGAGATTACGTCTTTCCAAGCCCCTTATGATATAGTTGTTTGCGGTAAGGATAAATATGTTTACCTTGTCACAAATTCCGAGGAAGTTGAAACGCTTCGGCAGCTTAATCAGTGGAACGATACTCTGCCGTCATTAGGACTAAAGATGAAAACAGGACTGACGGTTGACTTCAGAAATCGTGAAGCCCTCCGAAATACTGCGGAGGAGACCGCTGTTCCTCTGTTCTATTCTCAGCACATACAATCCGGAAAAGTAATCTTTCCAATAGGTAAAGAACACGAGTATTTAGTCACTGAGCAGTCAGGACTTTTGCAGAAAAATGCTAATTATCTGTTCGTAAAGCGATTTACTGCAAAGGAAGAACATCGCAGATTACAGTGTGGTGTTTACCTTTCAAGAAAATATCCCGGTTATAAAAAGATCAGCACACAGAATAAGATAAACTTTATAGACGGGCTGAAAGGACTGTCTGAGTGCGTGGTTTATGGTTTATATGTTCTTTTCAACTCTACGATGTACGATAGCTATTATAGAATATTGAACGGCTCTACACAGGTGAATTCAACAGAAGTTAATTCTATGCCTGTTCCTCCCATGAGTACAATAGAGTCTATGGGGAAAGAGCTTATTGCCAAGAGAGATATGTCCGAAGAATCATGTGATATGATATTAAGGAGTTACTTATGAGTAAGATAGAAGAAGCAAGAGCTTTGTTAAAGGAACTGAATGTTCCCAGCAAGCAGCAGGCTGACCTCTGTTGCTATGTCCTTCTCGCAATGGCAGATATAAAGGGAGATGACAACTGGGCAAAAGCAACGAATAAATGGATTCGTATTCATGATGTCCTGACCTTTACAAAAGACAACTACAATGTCGCATATGCTGAAAACAGTCGAGAGACATTCCGTAAACAGGCTATGCACCATTTTCGTAATGCAGCTTTTATAGAAGATAACGGCAAAGCGACCAATAGTCCGAATTATCGTTATAGGCTGACCGAGGAAATGCTTGATCTTATCAGAAGCTACGGAACGAGTGCTTGGACTGACAAAAAAGAAGAATTCTTAGCTGCCCATGAGAGCCTGATAAGTATGTACGAATCGAAACGCAGTATGCTGAAAATGCCTGTAAATATCAATGGCAACAGCTTCACTTTCTCTCCCGGTAAACATAATGAGCTTCAAAAGGCTATTATTGAGGAGTTTGCTCCGAGATTTGCTCCAAACTCTGAATGCCTTTATGTAGGTGATACTATAGAAAAAGACCTTGTAAAGAACGTTGACAAGCTGCGTGAGCTTGGATTTGAGATTACCTTGCATGATAAAATGCCTGATGTGGTACTGTACAGAGCTGATAAGAATTGGATATATTTCGTGGAATCTGTCACCTCTGTCGGTCCGATGGATCCGAAACGTATAAAGGAAATCGAAGAAATGACTGCTAATGTAACGGCAGGAAAGATATATGTGACAGCGTTTCTCGATTTCAAGACATTCAAGCAGTTTTCTGAAAGCCTTGCGTGGGAGACAGAAGTCTGGATAGCTGATATGCCCGATCATATGATACATCTTAATGGAGATAAGTTCCTCGGACCGAGAAAATAAAGGAGACAGCAAATGGCCGAAGAAAAGATACATAAGATCATATATTTCGATAAAGAAACAATTAGAAATATTCTTCAAGAGCGTAATAAAGGAGAAAAAACGCATATTTTAGATTCATCAACAAGTTTTCAAAGAGAAAGTTCTATTGAAACAGCAGGAGAAGTTGAATTAAGCACACCTTTTCTTGCCCGTTTAAAGTTTTTATTCAGTAGCAAAATGGATGTTAAATACATAGTAAAGAAAGATGAAACAACTACTATTTCATCAACTGAGATATCTGAGTTTGAAGAATTAAAATCATCTTTGAAGGGATTTAAGTCTGTTAAACTACAAGATATTGAAAACTCAGCAACTTTTTATAGAACAGCAGGAGGCTACTTAAGAATAGTAAAAGGCGGTGTAGATGGCGTTGATATAAAGGAATTCAATAATGTTATGGATAACTACAATGGGTATGATACCTATAAAATTAACAATTCAACTTACATAAGATTTAATAATTCTGCTTTCGTTAGTAATTACAAAAGAAATGATATTTTAACTACAACCATGACAATCTATTGTATTCCCGTAGGTCTTACTGAAAAAGAACGTTTTGATTTTATCAAAGAAATCGGAAAAATGGAAACGTTAAGCAATGCCGCTCAAAGTGCTACTACATTACATGAAATGTTTCCTCCATCTACTACAGCGCAAACATCAATTACTCCTAACGAATCAACATTTACCGACCAAATCAAGCTATATGATGCTATATATGCTTGCACAGAATCAGGAGATGAAAATTGATGCGAATCTATAAGATAGTTATAGGCTCTTCATCTTATTTTGATAAAGCGCTTGATGAAGCATATTCAATAATAGATGAAAAGAACGTAAAAATTCCTTCATTTCTTGAATTAATACGCATTTTTGATGCTCAGAAACAGTCTGGCAATACTGACACTGTCGAAACACCTCTTTTGTTTATCAGAAATAATGACTATAACGGTATTGTAAATGCTGCCCATGATAGATTGGGGCCATTAATTGAAGATATAACACATGATAAGGAATTAATTCTTATTCATAATCCTCCACGAGTTCTTTATGAATACTTACAAGATAAAAAAGCTCGCAATTTAATAACTCTTGAAGAAGATAGAGAAGAGTATTCAATTCAAAAAGAACCTGAAAAATTCAAAGAAAATATTTTAAGGATTTCAGATGCAATAGTTGGACAAGATCGTGCAATAATCGAAATCAGCAAAAGTTTGTGGTATTTAATATCTGTGCAGCGAAAAAAACCATATGTAATCATGCTGTATGGTAATAGTAGCTTAGGGAAAACCGAACTTGTAAGAGAAATTGCAAAGCATTTTTTTGAAGGCAAAGTGTTAGAAAAGCACTTATCTATGTTCAAAAATAATAATTATTCAGATTATTTCTTTGGTGAGGAGCCGAATAGAAGAAGTTTAGGATTTGATTTACTGGAGCGAACATCAAATTTGATATTTTTAGATGAGCTTGATAAATGTCCTGAATTCTTTTATTCAGCTTTTTACACACTATTTGACAATGTAGAATTCAAAGATGCAACCTACGATGTTGATATTTCAGGAGCTATCATCATTCTAACATCTAATTATCTAAGTGAAGATGAGATGAAGCAACATTTGGGAATGCCTATATTCTACAGAATCGATAAAATGATTAAATTTGAAGACTTTTCGCCACAGACTATATATGAAATCACCATGAAAGAAATTGAAGCAAGAAAAGAAGAATATGGTGATATGATTTCACCTGAAAGAATATATGAAATAGTTAGTAAAGAAATCTCAACAAAAAATGAAAATGCAAGAACAATCAAGTTCAAAGTACAACAAGTAATAGAAAACCTTCTTTTCAAAGAAGTTGAAAATTCATTAGCCGATAAGGAGAAATCACTATGCCCCGAGGAAAAAACATAAATCTTTTTCTTATGGACGGAGATGCAAGCGGACGTATCAAATGCACACTTGCCAACTGGACAGGCGTTGCATATAAGATACCTCGCACAGAAATAGAAAAATGTAAGAACCGTGAAGATCTGAAATGGAGCGGTGTGTATTTCCTTTTTGGCGTTTCCGATGATACCGGAGAGAACATCGCTTACATAGGACAGGCTGGCATCAGGAAGAACGGCGAGGGCATTCTCTATCGACTTATGGAGCATAAGCGAAATCCCGATAAGGACTACTGGACGGAAGCCGTAGTATTCACCACCTCCAACAACTCCTTTGGTCCGACCGAGATAAGCTATCTTGAAAACAAATTCTGCAATTTGGCTATCGAAGCTAACAGATATATCGTTAAGAACGGAAACGATCCGTCTCCCGGACATATCACCGAGGAGAAAGAGAGCGAGCTTGAAGAGTTCGTGGACTATGCCAAGCTCATCATGGGAACGCTTGGGCATAAGATATTTGTCCCGTTAAATAAAACTGTACCCGTTGTTGAAGATACCGCAGATACTCCACCCGAGGAGATGGAGCTTTTCTTCACTCGCACTATCAAGAAGCTCAACTTTATCGTCGAAGCATCTGCCAAGCAGACTGCTGAGGGCTTTGTTGTTCTGAAAGGAAGCAAAATCGCTCCGAGCAGCGGTACGGATAATACAATATCTTCAGGTAATCGTAAGAAGCGTGAAGAGTGTAAAATCATAGATGATATCCTTCAGGAAGATGTTCTGTTCAATAGCCCGTCCAGTGCAGCTGAGTTTGTTACAGGAAAAAGCTGTAATGGGTGGGTGTCATGGAAGACTAAGGAAGGTAAGACGTTGCACGACCTTGAAGAATCATATTAGTTGAACGAAATAAAATAATGAGTTTTTGCGAAATGAATGAGTTTTTGGAGGATGCAACGGCTTTTTTCGCTGCCGGCCGTCAGAGATCGGGAAAGAACAAAGATTGATGTATATTGCGATCCGGACAGATGACGGCAGAAACATCGGAAAGATCAGTTTTTACTGCAACACGCTGCAAGTCGGCAGACAGGCATTTTACGACTATCTTGAGTGTAAGGGCAAACCATAGAAGTATCAGCCGCTTGCTGACGCCATGTTGAAAATTCATGATGAGGACGAAGAAAACGCTGATTACGGCAGAGTACGTATGTATCAGGCACTGCGGTATCAAAAAGAGATCGGCAAGCTTGACGGCATCAAGATACCGTGCGAAGCAACCGTTCGCAGCGTGATGGAGCAGATAAATCTGATCCATAAACCAAAACGAAAACCCAACGGAATCACCAAAGCAGACCGTGAAGCCCGCAAATCAGACGATCTTCTGAAACGTGATTTTACAGCAGATGCACCTTTGAAAAAATGTGTTACAGACATTACTGAAATCAAGGCAAAAGACGGAAAGCTGTATGTTTCGGCGATTTTTGATTGCTATGACCTGATGCCAAATGGTCTTGCCATGGCAGATCATATGAGAGCCGAGCTCTGCTGTGAAACACTGAAAAATGCGAGCCTGCGGTATCCGGAGATTTGCGGAGCCATTGTGCATTCCGACCGCGGCAGCCAGTATACAAGCTCTGCTTATCGGGCAGTTATCAAAAAATACGGCATTGTGCAGAGCATGAACAGTGCCGGAGGAAGATGCCACGATAATGCGAGATGCGAAAGCATATGGGCAAGAATGAAGGAGGAGTTGTTTTATAACCGAGGCAGAAAAACCGAAAATTATACGACCGAAGCGTTAAAAACGATGGTCTGGCGATATTTCATGAGCTATTGGAGCAACCGCAGGATCTGCTCAGCGATCGGCGGGATACCGCCGGCTGTAAAGCGGCGCAGATTCTATTCGGCTATGACTATCGCTGCTTAACTTCAAAATCCTTGCGGTCAATGTGTCAAGTTTTATTGACAAGATCAGAGCAACAAAGCCTGTGCTTTCTGAACGTCAGTACAAGGAGCTGTGTAATGAGGTAAACAAAGCCGACGGCTACCTTGAACAGAAACGCATCATATTCAGCTATGTTGACCCGATAATCAAGGGCTGAAAACAGCGTAAAATCTAATATTTATTAAGGTCGTTTTGCCAACAGCAGATCAAAAATCTGGTGCTTGCAAAGCGACTTTTCTGCTGTTGGTTCTAACGGCAGAAAGGAAAAACATGAACAGTTTTATGTCATGGGTAGGGGGAAAGAAGAATCTTCGTGACGAGGTTCTTGCAAGATTTCCGCCTTACTATGAAAGGTATATCGAGGTCTTCGGCGGTGCAGGCTGGGTGCTTTTTCACAAGCCGCCGGGTATGGATTTCGAGGTGTACAATGACTTCAATTCAAATCTTGCAAATCTTTACCGCTGCGTTCGTGATAAGCCTGCAAAGCTGAAATACAAGCTTAGGTATGTGCTTGATTCAAGAGAAGATTTTGAGTATTTAGCCCTACTTCACAAGCGTGGTATTTTGCCTAGACTTTATGATGTTGACAGAGCGGCTAAGTTTTATCAGCTTATACGTTACAGCTATGCAAGCGGTCTTGACAGCTTTGGAAGTCAGCCGCATTCGATGTGGTCGGACTTCCCTATGATCGACCTTGCCGCAAGGCGGTTGCAGAAGGTCGTTATCGAAAACAAGGATTTTGAAAGGCTTATCAGGCAGTATGACAGACCCGTCAGCTTTTTTTACTGTGATCCGCCGTATTTTGCTACAGAGAATTACTACAAGGACGTAGGGTTTACTGCAAAGGATCATATCAGACTGCGTGACGCTCTGCTTGATATCAAAGGCAGATTTTTGGTTTCGTATAATGATTGTCATGAGATCCGTGAGATATGGCATAAACCAAACATTCACATTGAAGAGATAAGCAGGCTGAACAATTTGGCACAGCGGTATGACGGCGGCTGTCAGTATGCAGAGTTGCTCATATCAAATTATGACACAAGCGAACGTGCGAGAGCGGTTCGCCAACTTTCGCTGTTTGACGATGAAACAATTTTGGAGGTTTAATTTTATGAAAAATATGATATACACAAAAGGATTTATCAACAATTCAGGGGACATAGAAGTGCCCGGTGTATTTTTGGAAGAAGGTGCGGAAGTCGAGCTGAAAATATCGGTAGCGAGGGGTAAATTTGAAATAGCACTTTTCCCCTCAGAGGACAAAGTACCGTTCCGTGACTGTGGAATCTCGGAGGAAGAGATACAGCGTACCTGTTCCATGTACGAAGACTGCGACGGGTGTCCGCTTAATGACTACTGCGGAGAGGAATCGGAGGTGGTTTCATGAAAATACTTGTGTTTAAACCTCTGAAAGAACCATATGTAAAGGATATTGAAGATGATATCCATGCCATGCAGGAAGTTGTGGGCGGCAGCATCGAGCCAATATATTTTGAACCAAA
>ERZ835541.722-NODE-722-length-38355-cov-3.296423_pt1 | contig 38355 bp, 28 predicted proteins | sample MGYA00519945_ERZ835541 | MGnify/ENA primary metagenome ERZ835541 (study PRJEB31850, sample SAMEA3708780) | human gut metagenome | biome: human gut; feature: human-associated habitat; material: faeces | place: China | collected 2014 ...
TCGGCAGTACATCGTCCAGAGGTCTTCATCATCTGGTTTATGAGATTGTAGATAATGCAGTTGATGAAGCTCTTGCGGGGTATTGTGATACCATCCAGGTAACGATAAATAAAGATAATTCCGTAACAGTCATTGACAATGGACGAGGCATTCCGGTCGGAATCAACCACAAAGCAGGTATTCCGGCGGTAGAAGTCGTGTTTACGATCCTGCATGCCGGCGGAAAATTCGGCGGTGGCGGATACAAAGTTTCCGGTGGTCTGCATGGTGTAGGTGCGTCTGTTGTAAATGCACTTTCTACACATCTTGAAGTTACGATTTACCATGAAGGTAAAATTTATCGTCAGCGATATGAAAGAGGAAAAGTAGTATATAAATTAAAAGTGATCGGAGAATGTGATCCAAAGAAAACAGGTACAACGGTTACATTCCTGCCGGACAGCGAAATTTTTGAAGAAACAGTTTTTGATTTTAATGTGCTTAAACAGAGACTTCGTGAGATGGCATTTCTTACAAAAAATATCAAGATTGTTTTAAGAGATGACCGTCCGGAAGAACCAATCGAAAAGACGTTCCATTATGAGGGCGGTATCAAGGAGTTTGTGACTTACCTGAATAAAGGCAAGACACCGCTTTACCCGGATATTATTTACTGTGAAGGAATGAAGGATAATATTTATGTGGAAGTTGCCATGCAGCACAACGATGGATACACCGAAGGTTCCTACAGTTTTGTAAATAACATCACGACTCCGGAAGGCGGAACCCATCTGACTGGTTTTAAAAATGCACTGACAAAGACTTTTAATTCTTATGCGAGACTGAATAAACTGATCAAGGACACCGAGACACTTTCCGGTGATGATATCCGTGAAGGTCTTACTGTGATCGTAAGCATCAAGATTGAAGATCCGCAGTTTGAAGGTCAGACCAAGCAGAAACTGGGCAACAGTGAGGCACGAGGTGCTGTTGACAATATTGTTTCCGAGCAGCTGATGATCTATCTGGAACAGCATCCGCAGGTTGCAAAAATGATCCTTGAGAAATCTATCATGGCTCAGAGAGCGAGAGAGGCAGCCAGAAAAGCAAGAGATCTGACCAGAAGAAAATCTGCACTGGAAGGAATGTCTCTTCCTGGAAAACTGGCAGACTGTTCAGACAAAGATCCGAAAAACTGTGAAATCTATATTGTTGAGGGAGATTCTGCCGGTGGTTCTGCAAAGACAGCGAGAAGCCGTGCAACCCAGGCAATCCTGCCGCTTCGCGGAAAAATCCTGAATGTGGAGAAAGCAAGACTTGACCGTATTTATGCAAATGCGGAGATTAAGGCGATGATCACTGCGTTCGGAACCGGTATCCATGAAGATTTCGATATTTCAAAACTGCGTTATGACAAGATCATCATTATGACCGATGCCGATGTTGATGGTGCACATATTAGTACACTGCTTTTGACATTCCTGTACCGTTTCATGCCGGATCTGATCAAAGAAGGACATGTATATCTGGCACAGCCACCACTGTATAAACTGGAGAAAAACAAAAAAGTCTGGTATGCGTACAGTGATGAGCAGCTTGCAGCGATCCTGGAAGAAGTCGGACGTGACCAGAATAATAAGATCCAGCGTTACAAAGGTCTTGGAGAGATGGATGCAGAGCAGCTCTGGGAAACCACCATGGACCCGGAAAAACGAGTACTCCGCCGTGTTGTCATGGACAACGAGAATTCTTCAGAACTGGATGTTACTTTTACAACGCTGATGGGCGATCAGGTAGAACCAAGAAGAGAGTTTATTGAGGAGAATGCTCAGTTTGTAAAAAATCTGGATATTTAATGCTCAGAAGTAGGAGGAAAAACTGTTGGAAGACAATATTTTTGATAAGATACATGACGTGGATTTGAAAAAGACCATGGAAGAATCTTATATCGATTATGCAATGAGCGTTATCGCAGCACGTGCATTGCCGGATGTAAGAGACGGTCTGAAGCCGGTACAGCGAAGAGTCCTGTATTCCATGATCGAACTGAATAACGGACCTGACAAGCCGCACCGTAAATGTGCACGTATTGTCGGTGATACCATGGGTAAATATCATCCACATGGAGACAGCTCCATCTACGGAGCACTGGTAAATATGGCTCAGGACTGGTCAACCAGATATCCGCTGGTAGACGGCCACGGAAACTTTGGTTCTGTCGATGGCGACGGAGCTGCTGCCATGCGATATACTGAGGCACGTCTGAGCAAAATTTCCATGAAAATGCTTGCAGATATCGATAAAAATACGGTAGATTTTTCACCGAACTTCGATGAAACGGAGAAAGAGCCAGATGTACTTCCGGCAAGATTTCCGAATCTTCTGGTAAATGGTACGACCGGTATCGCCGTAGGTATGGCAACGAACATTCCGCCGCATAATCTGCGTGAAGTTGTAAAAGCCGTTGTGAAGATCATCGACAACCGCATTGAAGAAGGCAGAGAGACGGAGATCGAAGAAATCCTGGATATCGTAAAAGGTCCGGATTTCCCGACCGGTGCAATGATCCTCGGAACAAGAGGAATCCAGGAAGCTTACCGCACAGGACGCGGCAAGATCCGTGTGCGTGCCGTAACAGAAATCGAATCCATGCCAAACGGCAAGAGCCGTATTCTGGTATCGGAGCTGCCGTATATGGTAAACAAGGCCAGACTGATCGAAAAAATGGCAGAACTGGTACGTGATAAAAAGATTGACGGAATCACAGCGATCACAGATGAATCAAGCCGTGAAGGTATGCGTATCAACATTGAGCTTCGAAGAGATGTTAACGCAAATGTCGTACTGAATCAGCTTTTCAAACATACACAGCTCCAGGATACCTTTGGTGTGATTATGCTCGCACTGGTAAATAAAGAGCCGAAAGTTCTGAATCTTCTGGAGATGCTCCAGCATTATCTGAGACATCAGGAAGATGTTGTTACAAGACGTACACAGTACGAACTCAACAAAGCAGAAGAACGTGCACATATCTTAAAAGGTCTGCTGATCGCACTGGATCATATTGATGAAGTCATCAGCATTATCCGTGCATCCAGAACAGCAGCACTTGCAAAAGAAGCATTGATGACACGTTTTGAACTTTCCGATGCACAGGCACAGGCGATCGTAGATATGCGTCTGCGTGCTCTGACCGGTTTGGAAAGAGAGAAGATCGAAGCAGAGTATGAAGTTCTGATGGCAAAAATCAAGGAGTTGAGAGCCATTCTGGCAGACGAAAATCTTCTGCTTGGCGTGATCAAAACAGAGATCATGGAAATCGCAGATAAGTATGGTGATGAGAGAAGAACTTCCATTGGATTTGATATGTATGATATTTCTACAGAAGATCTGATCCCGCGTGAAAATGTTGTGATCGCCATGACAAAACTTGGTTATATTAAACGTATGAGTGTTGACAATTTCAAGGCTCAGAACCGCGGTGGCAAGGGCATCAAGGGTATGCAGACCATCGAAGACGACTACATCGAAGAACTGCTGATGATGAATACACATCACTATCTGATGTTCTTTACCAACACCGGAAAAGTATACCGCCTGAAAGGATATGAAATCCCGGAAGCCAGCCGTACGGCAAGAGGAACGGCGATCGTCAATCTGCTCCAGCTCGCACCGGAAGAAAAGATCACGGCGATGATCCCGGTCAAAGAGTACAAGCAGGGCAAATATCTGTTTATGGCAACCAGAAAGGGTATCGTGAAAAAGACACCGCTTCTGGATTATGCAAACGTAAGAAAGACAGGACTTGCAGCCATCAGCCTGCGTGAAGATGATGAACTGATCGAAGTCAAGCTGACCAACAACAAGAAAGATATTTTCCTGGTAACAAAATACGGTCAGTGTATCCGCTTCCCGGAGACCGATGTCCGCAGCATGGGACGTACGGCGATGGGAGTCATCGGCATGCAACTCAATGACGGCGACGAAGTCATTGGTATGCAGCTCAATACACAGGGAGATCACCTTCTGATCGTATCTGCAAACGGCATGGGAAAACTGACCTCGATCGATGAGTTCAAGAGCCAGAACCGCGGTGGTAAAGGTGTGAAATGTTATAAGATTATGGAGAAGACAGGAAACGTGATCGGTGTTAAGAACCTCCATATGGATGACGAGATCATGATGATCAATACCGAAGGCATTGTCATTCGTATGATGTGTAGCGACATTTCCGTTCTTGGACGTGTGACATCCGGTGTGAAACTTATGAATCTTTCGGAGAACGTATCTGTGGCAAGTATTGCGAAAGTCCGTGAAACTTCAGCAGACAGCGAAGATATCATCAAAAAAATCGAAGACGAAATGATCGAAGATGAGAAAAACGACGAAGAAATCAAAAACGAAGAGACAACACAGGAGTAATCAAACTGGAGGAAGACCATGATTTTGCGAAGAATGCTTGCAATCTGGATTTCAAAAGCAACATGTGTAGTATGTAAACTTGCCGGCAAACAGGGGGTAACCCTGGCCGGCAAAATTGCACTTAAAATAGATCCGAAAATCCTGATGGAACTTTCTGGGCAGGTGCGGAAAAAGATTTTTATCACCTGCGGAACAAACGGAAAGACGACAACCAATAATCTGCTCTGCTCGGCAATCGAGGCAGAAGGTGAGAAAGTGATCTGCAACCACACCGGTTCCAATATGCTCAACGGTGTCGTATCGGCATTCGTGCTGGCAGCAAAATGGAACGGAAAACTGGATGCGGATTATGCGTGTATTGAGATTGATGAGGCATCAACAGTAAGAGTTCTGCCGTATTTTAAACCGGACTATATGATTTTGACCAATCTTTTCCGTGATCAGCTCGACCGTTACGGGGAGATTGATATTACGATGGAACTGCTCAAAAAAGCCATGCATATGGCTCCTGATATGACACTTGTCGTAAATGGTGATGATGCACTTTCGGCATTTCTTGCAAAAGATTCCGGTAACAAATATGTTACGTTTGGTATCGGAAAGCAGTGTCAGCAGGAAAAAGAAAATGCAAGAGAGATCCGGGAAGGTCAGTTCTGCAAATGCTGCGGAGAAAAGCTGAATTACCATTTTTACCATTACAGTCAGCTTGGGGATTATGAGTGTCCGAACTGCGGATTTAAAAGACCGAAGCTCGATTTTGATGCTGAAAACGTAAAAAGCGGTGGAAAACTTTCCTTCGATGTGGATAACAGAGAAATAAAAGCCAACTACCGTGGATTCTACAACGTTTATAATATTCTGGCAGCCTATGCAGCAGCTCGCACAGCCGGTCTGGAATTAAAGAATTACAACAAAGTGCTGGTAGACTACAATCCGCAGAACGGACGTATGGAGCATTTTCACATCAAAAATACCGATGTTCTGCTGAACCTTGCAAAAAATCCGGCTGGATTTAACCAGAATATTTCCGCAGTGCAGGAAGATGACAAACCGAAAGATATCATCGTGCTGATCAACGATAAAGATCAGGATGGTACGGATATTTCCTGGCTCTGGGATGTGGATTTTGACCGTTTTCAGGATATGAATGCAGCGTCGATCACGGTCAGCGGAATCCGATGCCAGGATATGCGTCTGCGTCTGAAATATGTTGATATTCCATCCAGGCTGGAACCGGATGTAGAAAAGGCGATCCGCAGCCGCATTGCAGACGGAACCGGAAATCTGTACGTGCTGGTAAATTATACGGCACTTTATGACACTCACAATATCCTGAAAAAATTAGAGCAGGAAAAAGCGTAGGAGGCGGCAGAAGCTATGAAAATTACAATCGGACATCTTTATCCGGATCTGTTGAACCTCTACGGAGACCGGGGAAATATCCAGTGCATGATGAAACGCTGCCAGTGGAGAGGCATTGAAGCAGAAACGCTGGAATTTAAACTGGAAGATGAAGTAGATTTTTCCAAACTGGATATTGTACTGCTCGGAGGCGGTTCTGACCGTGAGCAGATGATCGTCTGCAAAAGACTGCAGCAGATCCAGAAAAACTTTAAAGATTATGTGGAAGACGGCGGTGTTGTGATCGCTGTCTGCGGTGGTTATCAGCTGCTTGGAGATTACTATCAGACGGACGAAGGCCGTATGGAAGGACTGCATCTGGTCAAACTCCACACGGAGCAGAAACCGGGAAGACTGATCAGCAATATTGTACTGAAAAGTGATCTCTTTGATATGCCGGTTGTCGGGTTTGAGAATCATGGCGGACGTACCGATATCGGTGATAACCAGCCGTTTGGCAAAGTCCTGTATGGTTCCGGAAACGACGGTGAATCCGGCTATGAAGGTATTGTATACAAGCATGTGATCGGCACCTATCTGCACGGACCACTGCTGCCGAAAAATCCACAGGTCTGTGACTGGCTGATAGAGAAAGCACTGGAGCGAAAATACGGAAAAGACATTGAGCTTCAGCCACTGGATGATCAGGAAGAAAAAGAAGCAAACGCTTATATAGTAAACAGATTTGTAAAATAGAGTATCAAAAAATAACGCACAAAAGAATAAATTTTATGATTTTCTGACACAAAACAGGAAATTACAGGGCAAAATAGATAGAAAAACAGAATCTCTGAAAGCTGATTATTGGAAGGATAGATAAAAAATATTCCGGTAATCAGCTTTTTTTAGTAAATAGTAATTGAAAAAAAGCACATGAGATGTTAATATGAACTGGACATAATTAATTTTTTGTATAAGCAAATTAAGGAGGGCTTTTATGAAAAGATGGAAACAGTATTTGTCTGTTATGACAGCAGCTGCAGTGGTTATTTCCGGACCGGCAGTACCGATGAGTCAGGTATTTGCAGCAGATGCTCAGATGGTAACAGATGCAGATTTAAATGACACGACGGTGGCAGAGCCTGCAGCATGGGGAGCAACACCGAATGATGAACAGCTTTGGTACATGAAACAGGGGACAGCAGCATTCTGTCATTTCGGACCGAATACATTTAATAACGTTGAGTGGGGCGAAAAGTATGGAGAGACTGCTCCGGTAAATCTTTTTACTCTGACGAAAGATTTTGATGCAGAATCTCTTGTAAAAGCGGTAAAAGAAGCTGGATTCAGCCGTCTGATCCTCACAGCAAAACACCATGATGGATTTTGTCTGTGGTCAAGTGAGTATACGGATTATGATATAGCAAGTACAAACTATAAAAACGGCAAAGGAGATATTCTGGAAGAAATCTCAGATGCATGTACCAAGTATAATCTGGATATGGGCTGTTATCTTTCACCATGGGATATCTATGAAGATAAATACGGATGTTTCGGTGATAACAACAATAAGAAAAACAACCATAATAAAGGAACGTTCACGGATTACAATAAACTGTATGTAGCATGGATCAATGAAATCTGTCAGGCAAAAAAAGCAGATGGAAGCTATAAATATGGCAATAATAATCCAAAACGCCGTTCTGACCGTTTTGTAGAATGGTGGATGGATGGAGCACAGGGAAGTGCAAGTAATAGACAGACATACGACTGGAAAGCAATCCTGGGTGCTATCAGAGAGAATAATCCGCACTGTCAGGTATTTGGAACAGGTAAAGCGGTAAATGGTAAGAACGGTGCTGAAGATAAAGCACTGGCAGGAACGGGTGGTATCCACTGGATTGGAAACGAATCAGGCTGGGCATCTAATGAAACATGGGCAAAGATCAATATTGGTGAAGACTATGAGGAATTACCAAAATCCGATGGAGCTTATATTGGTGTGAGCGAAGGTGTACAGTGGTCTGTACCGGAAGTTGACACGAAAATGTTGGCAGGATGGTTCTGGAGAGATTCAGCAGGAGACAGTACGACAAAATCAGAAAAAGATCTTGCAGATATTTATTTCCGTACCGTGGGACGAGGTGCAACTTTACTTATGAATCTGTCTCCAAATAAAGAGGGTAAGGTAGGAGAAACACAGTTAAACCGTTTTAAAGAGTTTGGAAGCAACATTCAGGAAACCTTTGATGAGGACTTTACCAAAGAAGAAGGTGTAACAGCAAGTGCAACTTCTGTATGGGGAAATTCCAAAGAATTTTCGGCAAGTAAAGTAATTGATACGATTCCGGAAGGTCAGACATATGATGAAACATACTGGGCACCGGAAGATGGTAAGACAACAGGAAGTCTGGAGATTAATCTGAATGGTATTAAGAAATTCGATGTTGTTTCTATCGAGGAATATATCCAGAAAGGACAGACGATTTCTTCTTTCACAGTAGAATATAAAGACGTAACAGGAAGATGGCATGATTTCGGAAAAGGAGCTACGATTTCTGCAAAGCGTCTGTGCCGCAGTGAAGCAGTAGAAGGAACCGCAGTACGTATCAATATCACAGGGGCAAAAGCAACACCGAAGATCTGTAATGTAGGCGTATACAAAGCAGCAAAAGGATTCGAAGTAGAGTCATCAGGAAGTACTGTACTTCCGACTAACCTGAAAAAGATAGGAATCAGTAAGGCAACAAGAGAAGGTAACTGGACATTCGAAGCAGATGAAGATGGTGTAGCACAGGGTTCTGCATGGGGAAATGCAGGTGTAACAGCCAGCTTTAAATTTACAGGAACAAAAGCATGGGTTATTGGAACAGCTGATCCAAATCATGGAAACATGGACGTTTACATTGATGGAACAAAAGTTGATACGGTAAGTACAAAACAGGCTTCAAGAAAAATGGGAGCCCTGCTGTATACGACGAAAGAACTTGCATATGGAGAGCATACCATCAAACTTGTGGGAACTTCACAGGCACTTGGTATCAGTAAGATCTGGTATGCAGATGGTTCCGGTATCTTCAGTATGAAACAAAAAGAATGTGATTTGCTGTATGGCGGAACATATGATGTTGAAATTACACGTACTGCAGGTTCACATGGAAAAGTTACTGTTGGATATTCAACACAGTCAGCAGGGGCAGAACAAGGAGTAAACTATATCAACCTGACAGGAACCGTAACGTTTGAAGATGGAGAAACATCAAAGACAATTACTCTGACAGGACTGGAGAATGACAGAAGTGCTGATGGAAAAGACTTTTATTTCACATTGATGCAGGCAGAAAATTCAGAAGCATCTTTCGATACAGACAGTTATACACATGTAACATTGTATCATCCAAATGTAGATAAAATAATGGAAAGAGCAGAAGAAATCAATCTTGCAGACTATGAAGCAACAAGTGCAAATGCATTCCAGAGTGCAGTTTCCACATTGAAGGATCTGTTATTCGATGAAAAGGCAACGGATGAACAGAAGAAAACTGCCCTGAATACACTTGTAAAAGCTAAGAATGAACTTGTTTCAACAGGCAGCACAGGAATGGTTCTTCCAACAGCAGGAGAAGAAACAGAAGTAGAGGCAGAGGACTTTACACTGAAGCCGTTAAATGGAGATTCTACCAACCATGTACATGTAGTGGAACGATCTGAAGCAAGTGGCGGAAAAGTGGTCGACTGGTTTATGAATGGAGATACTATTTCCATGAACTTCTATGCTCCGGCAGCAGGACAGTATAAAGTGAAGGCTACTTATCAGAGTGGACGTACAGAGGCAGGCGGAAATCCAAATGTATTTTCATGGAAGGGTACTAATGTAGAGAGTGGAAGTCTGGATGTATATGGAGAAGCCGGTGCAACACAGGTACATACTGCAGAATTTACCATTAATGTAACAAAAAAAGGTCATGGCACTTTAGTTTTTGAAGGAACAGAAAAAGAAGGACCAAGAATTGATAAATTCGTATTCTCAAAAGAAAGTAAAGAAGCAACAGGCATTCAGATCAATAAACAGAAAATGAGCCTGAGCAAAAAAGATCAGACAGAAAGAATCTACGTAAAAGTAAATCCGGAGGATAGTGCAAACCAGAATGTAACATTTACGACTTCGGATAGCAAAGTAGCTACAGTAGATGAAAAAGGAAATGTAAAGGCAGTTGCAAACGGAACCGCTGTGATTACAGTAACCACTAAAGATGGAAAGCACAGTGCTTCCTGTGAGGTTACGGTATTTATCGAACAGCAGGTTATTGATGAACTGATTACAAAAATCAATGATGAACTTACTGCTTTAAAAGACAAGAAGGAAAGTGATTATACACCAGAATCTTGGAAAGAGTATAAGAAAGCTCTGGAAGCAGCTACAAACGCAGCAAAAGATGAAAAGGCAACGAAAGCAGACTTAGAGAAGGCACTTGCAGATCTGCAGGCAGCAGCAGCAAAACTTCAGAAAAAAGCACCTGAGTCAGAAACACCGTCAACGGATAAAAAGCCGGAAACTCCTTCAACCGATTCCAAGAATCCAACTGTTGGAACAGAAGCAAAAGTAGGAAAAGGTATCTATCGTGTAACAAACGCAAAGAAAAAGACAGTAGTTCTGGTAAAACCGCGTAAAGCCAACAATACAAGCTTTAACGTACCAAAGAGTGTGAAACTGGCAGACGGAAGATATAAAGTAGTTGGAATTGCTAAAAATGCATTTAAGAACAACAGAAAACTGAAGAAAGTTGTCATCGGAAGTCAGGTAACAAAGATCGGTGCAAATGCATTCAGCGGAGCTAAAAATCTGAAGACTATTACAATCAAATCCAAATCTCTGAAGAGCGTTGGAAAAAATGCATTTAAGGGTATCAATAAGAAATGCAAGATTAAAGTTCCAGCTAAGAAATTAAACAGCTACAAGAAACTTCTGAGTAAAAAAGGTCAGAAAGCAAGCGTAAAAATTACAAAATAAACCAGAGTTAAGAATATTGATTCTGAAATAAAAAGCAGTTAAAAAGAGCTGCCACAAAGGTGATAAAACACTGGAGTGGCAGCTCTTTAATATGAGCAAAAAGGTTATGCATTTATGTTTTCTGGAAATTCCGCTATTTCGCATGCCTCTTTTCCTGAAATATTGTCAAATAGCGTTCATCACCGGTCATGACCTGGAGAAGTTTCAGTACTTCATCCACATGGCGAATTTCTGTCGGATCATCAAGCCGCCTGTGCAGGTATTTGATTTTGTTGGATTTTCCTGCCGAACGGCAATGAAAGTCAGATTTAAAAATAGAATAAAAATTGTTTGTGTCCATTATAAGAGAATGAGTGATATCTGTCAATCTTTTTGATTACTCTATGAAGAAAAATTGGAAATATCAAAAAGAGCACAAAAAACTTTTTAAAAATGAAAAGGATAATGAAGTAAAAATAATTTGTAAACTGTGAGCTTTAAAAAGCAAAAAAAGTAAGGTATAATATAAAAGAAATATAATAAAATCGGAGGAGAAAGAGTGAAAAAATTTGCTTATCAGGCAACGCAGAAATTGTATGCACTTATAGTTGGAATAATATTTTTGTTGATATTATTTGGACAATGGTGCAGCTTTAAATTAAAAAAAGGATTTTTGATTCCAAATATTGTAATTTTAGGGGGAATTATTTTAGCTGGGGCATTTGTATATTACTGGCGATATAAAAGAAATGGAAAGCAGAAGGCAGAGAGGATATGGAAGTATGATTTAATTGTAAGAGTTTCTTTGATTATATTATTTGTTGTTCAAATTTTTATTGCTTACAATATAGTTTTTGAACCTGGATGGGATGCAGGAGGAATTTATAACAGTGCAAAAATATTTGTAAACGGAAATCGGGCGGATATCGTTATAAGATATCCATTTTCTATGTATCCAAATAATTTACTGCTGCTGTTTATAGAGTCAGCTGTTATTTCTTTCTGTAATTTGTTTGCAAATGAAAATGAAGTTGTACAGTTAATGTTTTTTGCAGTTCTTAATTCAATGATAAATGTCGCTGCGTGCTATTTGACATATAAAAGTGCCAATCTCATTTGTAAGAAAAAAATTGCATTTGCTGCCTTTATATTAGCTGTTTTAAATTTTGGCTTATCTCCGTGGAATGTAATTTTTTATTCAGATTCGTTAGGATTGGTCTTTCCGATACTGACGTTTTATTTATTTATGAAACCGAATAAAACAGAAAAAATGGAGTGGATTTCCAAAATTATGGCAGTGATTGCAGGCTGTATCGGATATAATATCAAGCCACAATGTCTTATTATGCTGATAGCACTGTTTATCATCCAGTTTTTCGGTTGTTTAAAAAACAAGAAAAAACTTCTTCAAATTGTGATTTTGGCGGGATGTTTTATTCTTTCACTGATAACAATAAAAACAAGTATCAACCTGATTTGTGAAAAAAATCAAATTGTTCTGGATTCAAATCAGAGATTGGGAATGTCCCATTTTCTGATGATGGGAAATAATGAAGAAGGTGGAGGTCTTTACGTTGGGGATGATGTGGCGTATTCGAAATCCTTTGCAACGCCACAGGAAAGAAAAAAAGCAAATATACAAAGAACTTTTGAAAGAATGAAAGATATGGGAATAGCAGGTTATCTTCGATTTTTAGCAAAAAAGATGCTTACTGTCTATAATGATGGTACTTATGCATGGGGCGGAGAAGGAAACTTTTTTATGGTTGTTTTTCCGCAGCCTGATAATCATATAGCTGTCTTTCTAAGAAATATATATTATGCAGATCACAAATATTATGATATCTATGTAACAGTAATGCAGAGTATCTGGGTTTTTGTGCTGGGTGCGGTTGTTGTTTCGGGATTGGGGAAAGAAAATCGGCAGGAAGTTATAGTACTGATGCTTTCCATTGTAGGACTGACCTTATTTGAAGTGCTTTTCGAAGCGAGAGCCAGATATTTATATACATACGCTCCGGTGTTTTGTATTTTAGCAGCAAGTGGAATAGAGAAATTGAGTAATAAATTGAGTTAAAAATGATCATAAATATTGAGGAGGAAAAAATGAAACCAAGATTATATATGATAATACCTTGTTACAATGAAGAAAAAGTGCTTCCTATTACATCAGAAATGTTTCTGGAAGAGCTGAATTTATTGATAACAAAAGATAAAATAAGTGAAAACAGCAGAATTTTATTTGTCAATGATGGAAGTAAGGATAAAACATGGGATTTGATTAAGGAACTTTCAGAGAAAGACGAACATTTCATCGGGATTTGTCAGAGCCGAAACAGAGGACATCAAAATGCTGTTCTGGCAGGAATGATGGAAGCAAAGGATGTTGCGGACATTACTATTTCAATTGATTGTGACGGACAAGATGATATAGCTGCTATGGAAGCGATGGTGGATCGTTATCATGAGGGCTGCGAAATCGTATATGGTGTAAGAAGCAATCGTGATACAGATACATTTTTTAAGAGATTTACGGCTCAGACTTTTTATAAGCTATTAAATAAACTTGGGGGAGAGATTGTGTACAATCATGCAGATTATCGACTGGTTTCAGCCAGAGTATTAAAGGAATTTGCAAATTTTAAAGAAGTTAATCTATTCTTGCGGGGTATGATTCCACTGGTAGGATTTAAAAGTACGAGCGTTTATTATGAAAGGCACGAAAGACTTGCCGGAGAATCTCATTATCCACTTTCAAAAATGCTTGCACTGGCGTTTGATGGAATTACAAGTTTGAGTGTAAAACCGATTCGCTTGATTACAGGGTTTGGACTTGGAGTTTCTGCCTTGAGTTTTATCGGAATTATCTGGGCGGTTATTGCAACAATTTTAGGAAAAACCGTAGCCGGATGGTCCAGTACGGTGTGTATCGTGTGCTTTATGGGAGGAATACAGTTGATCTGTCTCGGTGTTTTGGGAGAATACATCGGAAAAATCTATATGGAGGTAAAAGCAAGACCTCGATATATTATCAGTGAACGCACATGGGAAAAAGATGAAAAGGAGGAGCAAAAGAAATGTTCAAAATAGAAAGAAAAATTGTAGAATTTGTGGAACGAAATGTTAATATATTATTTATGCTGGCAATTACAGGTTTGGCGATTGTTGTACGTTATGCAGGAAGAGATTTTGTTTCCGGTGATATGACATGGTTTCTTTTAGGATGGTTTCAAAAAATAGCGGATAACGGAGGCATCCATAGTTTAAAAGATCAGGTTGGAGATTATAATATATTATATCAGACAATAGTAGCGATATTTACATATATAGGAGACAAGAGCATTTATTACTATAAAATATTATCGATTTTCTTTGATTTTTGTATGGCAATATCAGCAGCTATATTTGCATGCGAATTGAGCAAAAAGGAAAAAAACGATAAAGTATTTTTTGTTACGTTTGCTGCGGTGATCATGTTGCCGACCGTTATTCTTAATTCTGCTTACTGGGGACAATGTGATTCTATTTATACAACGTTTATCATTCTTACATTACTGTACTTATATAGAGAAAAATACCATAGAGCATTTATGTTTTTAGGTATTGCATTTGCTTTTAAAATGCAGACAATATTTATTTTTCCATTTATTATATGTTTCTATATTTATAAAAAACAATTTAGCATATTTGAACTTCTTATTACAGTGTTTACTTTCTGGATATCGGGAATAGGTGCTTTTGTGCAGGGACGGAGTTTACTTGATCCATTTAGGATTTATGCGAATCAGACAGGTACATACCAGTATATGCATGTGAATTTTCCGAGTTTTTGGATGTTTGTAGGAAATGATTATGAATGGCTGAAAACGGCAGCAATCGTTATGGCGGCAGGCATATGTGGTATGGGATTGTATATTATTATGAAAAGAAAGTTAGATTGCAGTCGTCCTGAAAATTTTGTGAGTATTGCCAGTTGGTTTATCTGGACTTGTGTATTGTTTTTACCGGCAATGCATGAAAGATATGCATATCCGTTGGAAATACTTTTGGTTATACTTACTTGCATCAATAAAGACTATTTAAAATATTCTTCGGTGGCAATATTATTTAGTTTATTTACTTATGGAAATTATCTGTTTTCAAATGGGGGACTTGACAAGTATATAGTAATTATTTATGCAGGATGTTATTTACATTTTACATATACAATTCTAAAAAAGAACAGTAAGGCGGCTACAGTAACAGACAAGGAGATGCAAAATGAATAATAAAATTTTACAGGAAAGTGCAGACGATTCTATTTTACAGGAAGACCTGGATCGTATTTCAGAGAGTGATATTCCATTGGAAGAGCTGAAGGGCAAGACAGTTCTGGTGACAGGGGCGACTGGGCTGATCGGTTCTCTGCTGGTAAAAGCATTGCAGTGTTGTAATCGAAGAAAAGAGACAGGTATCAAAATCCTGGCACTTGTGCGTAATCAGGAAAAGGCAGAAAGACTTTTTGGTGATCTGTTAAAGAGAGAGGATTTAAAGTTGGTGATCGGAGATATTACGATGCCGGTTGAAGTGGATGATAAGATTGATCATATCATCCACTGTGCGAGTATTACAACTTCAAAGGTTATGATCAGCAGACCGGTGGACGTGATTCGGACATCCCTTAACGGAACGGAGAATCTTCTGGAACTTGCAAAGGAAAAACAGGTCAGAAGCATGGTTTATGTTTCTTCGATGGAGATGTATGGGGCATTAAATTTACAGAATGATCAGATGGTGACAGAGGAAATGACGGGCTATTTAAATCCGCTGGCATTACGCAGCAATTATCCGGAAAGCAAGCGTATGTGTGAGAACATGTGTGTTGCCTATGGAACGCAGTATGAAGTTCCGGTGAAGATCGCAAGGCTGGCACAGACGTTTGGTGCCGGAGTATTGCCGGGAGAAAACCGTGTTTTTGCACAGTTTGCAAGAAGTGCCATGAAGGGCAGTGATATTGTACTTCATACAGAAGGAAAATCCGAAGGAAATTATTGCTATACGGCGGATGCAGTACGGGCATTGCTGACCATTCTGGTTAAAGGCGAAAATATGCAGGCCTATAATGTGGTGAATGAGAAATCGCATATTACGATTGCGGATATGGCAAAATTTGTTGCAGAGAAGATTGCAGAAAAGCCGATAGAAGTTGTATTTGATATTCCAAAGGAAAATAAATTTGGATATGCCAGTGATACAAAAATGCATCTGGCTGCCACCAGATTGATGGCACTTGGATGGCAGCCGGAAACAGATCTGGAAGAATCCTATCGAAGACTGATTGCGAGTATGAAAAACAGAAATGTTTAAAAATATTTTTATCTTAGTCGGAGAAGACTCCCACTTCTATAAGAGGCAAGCAACAAATTTGTCTTAGTGGGAGTGCAATCTTCGACTAAGATAAACGCTCCGCGAGGATGCACAGCGATTCTGTTGGGTAAATGTCAGCAAAGCTGACCAAAATCGCGTGCCAAGTCTCACGTGCGTTCGACTTGAAGCAACAGTATACGGAAAAGATTGGGGGATATCAGAAAGATGCAGGATTTTGTGAAAATGAGAGGGAGCGACATGATCATTTTTGTTCCGGAAGAGCTGGATCATCACGGTGCAGAGAAAATACGCCGGGAGGCAGATCAGCTGATGGGAAGCCGGAGAGTCAAACAGGTGATCTTTGATTTTAGGGAGACGGTGTTTATGGACAGTGCCGGGATCGGCATGATCATGGGTCGCTATAAACTGATGCAGTCGCTTGGAGGAAAGGTGACGGCAATTCATGTAAACCAGAGGGTACGCAGGATCCTGCTGCTTTCCGGAATCTATAAAATTGTCGGGATTTACGAGGATACCCCACAGACAACCGGGGCGATGTATGGAGGGAACAGACATGGGGTATGAAAACGAAATGAAGATAGAGTTTGACAGTCGCTCCTGCAACGAAGGGTTTATCCGCGTGGCAGTTTCCGCTTTTATGACACAGCTCAATCCGACGCTGGAAGAGGTGGCGGATGTAAAAACAGCAGTTTCAGAAGCAGTCACAAACTGTATCGTACATGCATATGACGGAAAGGTGGAGAAAATAACGGTATCCTGTCATATCGAAGGAAATGCCCTCTGCCTGTCGGTCAAAGATACCGGATGCGGCATCCCGGACATTGAAAAAGCCATGGAACCACTGTTTACGACCAGACCGGAGATGGAACGTTCCGGTATGGGATTTGCCTTTATGGAAGCTTTTATGGATGAAGTGCATGTCGAATCCACACCTGGACATGGAACCACGGTTTCCATGCGAAAGGAGATCGGATGGAACAAACCCTTGCATTGATCGAACGTTCTCACAAGGGGGACAAAGATGCAAGGAATATACTCGCACAGCAGAATATGGGACTTGTCTATACCGTCGCGAGGCGTTTTAACGGCAGAGGATGTGAGATGGAAGATCTGATACAGATTGGAAGCATCGGACTGTTAAAAGCAATCGATAAATTTGACCTTTCCTATGATGTCAGATTTTCGACGTATGCAGTTCCGATGATCGCAGGAGAGATCAAACGGTTTCTGCGGGACGACGGGATGATCAAGGTCAGCCGCTCTTTAAAAGAGATGGCGGTAAAAGTGTGCATGACAAGAGAAAAGCTGGAAAAGGATTACGGGAGGGAACCAACCCTGGAAGAAGTTTCAGAAGAGATCGGGGCGACAAGAGAAGAGATCGTGATGGCGATGGAGTCTGCAAGCGAGGTAGAATCGCTGCACAAGACCATTTATCAGGGGGACGGAAATGCCATTTCTCTGATGGACGGTATAAAAGAAGAAAAAGATGCCTCAGAAGAACTTCTGGATCATATGCTTTTAAACAGTCTTCTTGGTACGCTGGAAGAAAAAGAACGTGATCTTCTGCGGCTTCGCTATTTTGAAGACCTGACGCAGGTGCAGGTCGCAAAACAACTGGATATGACACAGGTGCAGGTTTCCAGGATGGAAAAGAAGATTCTTGGGAAACTGAGGGAACGGCTGTAAAGGCGGATTCTGGGAAAAAGAAAGGGATGATAACCGGGAATAAAAAACAAAACAAAGGAGATACTACAGAAGAAAGAAAAATACAGCTGGAGGCTACGATATGAAGCAGGCAGGCGGTGAGACACTTTATCTGAAAGTGGATCGAAATGTGCAGGTACATGACAAAAAAGTAACGATTGGTGATCTCGCACAGATTCTCTGTACAGATAAACAGACAGAAAATCTTGTGAAAACCATCAAAGTGCCGCAGGCGACAAACGGGAAACCGGGGCGGCATACGATGTCGGTCATGGAGCTGATTGAGCGGATCCAGGAAGAAGTTTCCGGGCTTGAGATCAACAACATCGGAGAGTATGATTTCCTTGTGACGTATGAAGCGGAAAAACAGCCGGGGCGTGTGCTCAGTTACGCAAAAACCATATTTGTCGCGGCACTGTCGTTTTTTGGGGCGGCTTTTACGATCATGACGTTTAACAACGATGTGGACATTCCAAAGCTGTTTGCTCAGATCTATCAGCAGTTTACGGGCACACCGTCCAGTGGTTTTACGGTTATGGAGTTTTCGTACTCGATTGGGCTGGGGCTTGGGATACTGCTCTTTTTCAACCATTTCGGCGGCAGAAAGATCACGGCAGATCCGACACCTCTGGAAGTGGAGATGCGTACTTACGAAGATGAGATCGACACGACGCTGATCGAGCGAAGCACCCGTGACCCGAAAAAACAGAAAAACACAAATCAGCAGAAAAAGGCGGGTGGATGATATGGCGGAAAAACAGATCATTCCGGCAGTCGTGGGACTCTCCGGAGGTTTTGTCATAGCAGGCGGTGTGATCGCCCTGATGGTGGGACTTGGGATTATCACGCGGTTTGTCGGGATCACACATACGGCAAAGCATGTGAAAGAATATGAGACAGCGATACTTGCAGGAGCCATTTTCGGAAATCTTCTGACGGTGCATCAGATCCGGATTCCACTGGGAATTTTTGGTCTTGTGCTGATGGGTGTGCTGTTTGGGATTTTTGTTGGTGGATGGATCCTGGCACTGGCAGAAATTGTCAATATTTTTCCCATCTTTGCCAGAAGGATCGGCATTACAAAAGGTTACAGTCTGATTGTGATCGCGATCGCAGTCGGAAAAACGGCGGGCAGTCTGTACCATTTTTACAGGCGTTGGGGCATGTAGAAAGCAGACGGCAGGAAGGAATGTTAAGAACATGAAAGATGTGTTAAAAGAACAGAGAAATCAGAAATACAATGATTATGTCAAACGGGTGACACCGGTGCACAGTCTGCCGTTGAATATGCTCAAAGCGTTTGTGACAGGCGGCGTAATCTGCGTGATCGGACAGGCAATCTTAAATTATGGGGATATGCTCGGACTGGAAAAAGACATTGCAGCGAGCTGGTGTTCCCTGATCCTGATTTTTGTCAGTGTGATACTCACCGGTCTGAATATTTATCCGAAACTTGCAAAGTTCGGCGGAGCAGGAACGCTGGTGCCGATCACTGGATTTGCCAATTCGGTGGCAGCTTCTGCGATCGAATATCAGAAAGAAGGGCAGGTTTTCGGGATCGGATGCAAGATCTTTACGATTGCAGGACCTGTGATCCTGTATGGGATCTTCTCGAGCTGGGTGCTGGGACTGATCTACTGGATCTTTCAGGTGACTGTATATCAAATGTGAGATGAATCCCGTCTTGGCAGGCGGTGCACTACAGGCTTGTATCAGTGGCAGATTCGATTAAAAAAAGTCCTGAATGTTCTTCAGGACTTTTTTCATGCCGGTGGCCGGACTCGAACCGGCACGGCTGTTAAACCGCTTGATTTTGAGTCAAGTGCGTCTGCCAATTCCGCCACACCGGCAAAATCTCAAAACCGATATTTAGTTTACCATAAATATTCTGGTATTGCAAGCGTTTTTTGCGTGTTTTCTTTTACTTTACACCCGAACGGAGATAGGATATACTGAGGGGGAACGAAAAACAAAGGAAAAGACAGCGGGGGATCACGATGGATTGTAAAAAAGCCCAGTCATTGGTAACAGCTTATATTATGAGAAAACTCAATGACAAAGATCTGGAAGACTTTCTGGAACATGTGGATAGCTGTGAGGAATGTTATGAGGAGCTGGAAATATACTATACCGTACATTATACTATAGCCCGTCTGGATGAAGATGAGGCGGATCAGGTGTATAATGTCAAAAAGGCACTGCAGAACCGTCTGGAAGAAAGTCGTTTTTATATATGGAGGACAAAAGTTTCCAGGATCTACCGCATGGGGCTCATGGTACTGGCGGAGCTGCTTCTGGTTGTGATTCTAATGACACAGGCAGATCTGTGGCAGAACGGAACCATGGAACACAATCCGATCTGTCAGTTTTTATCCATACACAGAGAAGACAGAAGGCAGGCAGAGACAGAGTCTAAGCCGAGTGAAACAGAAAGCGAAACAAAGAATCCTCTGATAAAAACAGACACTGCTTTGACAGAAAATGAAACAACAACGCAGAAACAGACAGAAAAGAAGCAGTCGAAAAACAGGAAAAAGAAGAAAAACAAGAAAAAATCAAAGAAATCAAAAAAGAAGAAAAAGAAGCAGACTGAAAAAACGACAGAAAAGTGAAAGAACAGAAAAGAGGACTGGAACATTGAGAGAGAAACTCGTTTTGATCGACGGACACAGTATTTTGAACCGGGCATTTTACGGAGTGCCGGAGCTGACCAACTCGGAAGGGCTGCATACAAATGCGGTCTATGGTTTTTTAAATATTTTATTTAAAATCCTTGCGGAAGAACAGCCGCAGTATCTGGCGGTTGCTTTTGACCTGAAAGCACCGACCTTTCGCCATAAAATGTATGATGCTTACAAAGGGACGAGAAAGCCGCAGCCGCCGCAGCTCCACGAGCAGGTGCCGGTCATGAAAGAAGTGCTGACGGCGATGGGTGTACCGCTTCTGATGAAAGAAGGCTATGAGGCGGATGACCTGCTTGGAACGGTGGCAAAGCGGATGGAAAAGAAAGGTCTGGATGTTTCTGTGGTCTCCGGTGACCGGGATCTTTTGCAGCTTGCAACAGAGCACATCATGATCCGCATACCAAAGACGAAGCGGACCGGCACGGAGATCGAGGATTACCATACAAAAGAAGTGCTGGAGAAGTATCAGGTGACACCGCCGCAGATCATTGAGCTGAAGGCGATGATGGGTGATGCCTCGGACAATATTCCGGGACTTCCGGGAGTCGGTGAAAAGACGGCGACCAAACTGGTCGTGGCGTATGGCACGATCGAGAATGCCTGTGCCCATGTGGAGGAGATCAAGCCGACCAAGGCGAAAAATGCTTTTCTGGAGCACTATGATCTGGCAGTCCTCAGCAAAAAACTGGCGACGATTGATACCGACAGCCCGATTGATTTTGTGCTGGAGGATGCGAGACTTACCGATCTGTACACGCCGGAAGCCTTTGCCCTGTTCAAAAAGCTGGAGTTTAAGAATCTGCTGGGAAGATTTCAGTGTGATGCACCGGATCAGAAGATAGAACAGTATTTTTACGCAGTGGAAGATTTTGGTGAGGCGGAAGACGTGTTTGCACAGGCAGCAGGGGCAGCACTCGTGAGCTTTTCTGTCATTTCTCACAAAGGAGAAGTAAAAGGCATCTCTCTTGGCTGGGAGAAAGAAAAAATTTATTATATACCGGCACAGGGTTTTGTGACCGGTCAGTATCTCTGTGAAAAAATGACGGAAGTGCTGGAAAAAGCGGATGCGGCTGTCACGATGAACGTCAAAGAGCAGCTTTCGTATCTGCACGTGGAGAAGAAAAATCTCTTTGATGCAGCGATCGCCATGTATCTTTTAAATCCACTCAAAGATACCTATGCGTACGAGGACATTGCAAAAGAATGTCTGGATCTTCTGGTTCCGTCCGTGCAGGAGCTGCTTGGAAAAGAAGATTTTGGATCGGAAGATGAGAAAGGAGTGAAAAATGCAGCCTGCTACGGCACGTACACCTGCTTGGAAGGAAAAGCAAAACTGGAAGAAAAGTTAAAAGAGAATGGTATGTGGGATCTGTTTCAGGAGATTGAGATGCCGCTGGTCTATACGCTTTACGACATGGAAAAAGCCGGTATAAAGGCAGATGGAGAGGCGTTAAAGCAGTATGGGGAGCAGTTGTCCGGACGGATCAAAGAACTGGAAACGACGATCTACGATCTGGCTGGAGAGACCTTCAATATCAATTCTCCGAAGCAGCTAGGTGTGATTTTGTTTGAAAAACTGCTGCTTCCATATGGAAAGAAAACGAAGACCGGCTACTCGACCGCGGCCGACGTGCTGGAGAAACTGGCACCGGAGGCACCGATCGTGTCCCATATTCTGGAGTACCGTCAGCTTGCAAAGCTCAAATCCACCTACGCGGACGGACTGGCAGGTTACATTGCGGCAGACGGAAGGATCCACAGCAAGTTCCATCAGACGATCACGGCAACGGGACGCATCAGCAGCACGGAGCCGAACCTTCAGAACATCCCGATCCGTATGGAACTTGGCAGAATGATCCGCAAAGTCTTTATCCCGGAAGATGGATTTGTCTTTGTGGATGCCGACTACTCCCAGATCGAGCTGCGGCTGCTGGCTCACATCTCCGGCGACGAGGTGATGCAGCAGGCCTTCCGTTCCGGGGAGGACTTCCATACCCTCACCGCCTCCAAGGTGTTCCACGTACCGCCGGAGGAGGTGACCCACCAGATGCGCTCACGGGCCAAGGCCGTGAACTTCGGCATCGTCTATGGCATTTCCCCCTTCTCCCTGTCTCAGGATATCGGCGTCACCGTGGCCGAGGCCAAGGAGTATATGGAGCGCTACTTCGCCACCTACACCGGCGTCCGCCGGTATATGACGGAGGTGGTGGAGCAGGCCCGTCAGCAGGGCTACGTCGCCACTCTCTTCGGGCGGCGGCGGGCGCTGCCGGAGCTGAAGAGCTCCAACTTCAACCTCCGCTCCTTCGGGGAGCGGGTGGCGCTGAATATGCCCATTCAGGGGACGGCAGCGGACATCATGAAGCTGGCCATGATCCGGGTGGAGCATCGGCTCTCCAACGAGGGTCTGGCCGCCCGGCTCATCATGCAGGTCCACGATGAACTCATCGTGGAGTGTCCGGCAGCGGAGGCCCCCCGTGTCGAAGCCCTCCTGCAGGAGGAAATGCAGGGTGTCGCCCAGTTGTCCGTCCCCCTGCCCGCCGATGCCCACAGCGGCCCCGACTGGCTCTCCGCCAAGGGCTGAACAATTTGACAGATATCGAGGTCATCCTATGAACAACATCAAGATCGTACCCATGAACGCCGACCATCTGGAGTCGCTGGAGCGACTGGAGCGCATCTGCTTCTCCCGCCCCTGGTCCCGGAAGATGCTGGCGGAGGAGCTGGAAAACCAGTGCGCTGCCTTTCTGGTGGCGGAGGACGCCGTCACCGGCGACGTGCTGGGCTATGCCGGGCTGCTGGTGGCTGCCGACGAGGGCTATATCACCAACGTGGCGGTGTTCCCGGAGCAGCGCCGCCGGGGCATCGCCGGGCAGCTGCTGCAGGTCTTTCTCAACTTCGCTCAGACCAACCGTCTGGCCTTCCTGACGTTGGAGGTACGCCCCTCCAACACCGCCGCCATCGCCCTGTATCAGGGCTTCGGCTTTCAGGAGGCTGGCCGCCGCAAAAACTACTACGACCTCCCCAAGGAGGATGCCCTGATCCTCACCCGGCGTTTTGACGAGGAGGCGGCACAATGAACATTCTGGCCTTTGAATCCTCCTGCGACGAGACTGCCGTGGCCGTGGTGCGGGACGGACGCACGGTCCTCTCCGACGCCATCCTCTCTCAGGCGGATATGCACGCCCTCTACGGCGGCGTCGTGCCGGAGATCGCCTCCCGCAAGCACGTGGAGGCCATTGCCGGTTTGACGGATCAGGCGCTGTCCGATGCCGGGCTCACCAAGAGCGACGTGGACGCCGTAGCCGTCACCTATGCCCCCGGTCTCATCGGCGCCGTGCTGGTGGGGGTCAGCTTCGCCAAGTCCGTGGCCTATGCGCTGGACGTGCCGCTGATCCCGGTCCACCACGTCCGTGGCCACATCGCCGCCAACTATCTGGCCTTCCCGGAGCTGGAGCCGCCCTTTCTGGCGCTGGCCATCTCCGGCGGCAACACCCTCATCGTGGATGTCCGGGACTATACGGACATGGCGATCTTGGGAGCCACACGGGACGACGCTGCCGGTGAGTGCTTCGACAAGGCGGCCCGTGTGCTGGGCCTGCCCTACCCCGGCGGCAAGCCCATGGATGCTCTGGCCCAGCAGTCCCCCGGCGGCAAGTATACCCTGCCTCGTGTCCATGTGGAGGGAGCGGAACTGGATATGAGCTTTTCGGGCCTGAAAACGGCGGTGGTGAATCTGGCCCACAATGCCCAGCAAAAGGGCGAGCCTCTGGATGCTGCGGCGCTGGCCCGTGACTTCACACAGGCCGTCAGCGACGAGCTGATCCCCCGTGCCATGGAGGCCGCCCGCCGCACCGGCCGACGCACCATCGTGGCCGCCGGAGGCGTGGCCGCCAACTCCATCATCCGGGGCGATCTGGAGCGGGCCTGCCGTCAGGCGGGCTGCCGGCTATACCTGCCGCCTCTGCGGCTGTGCGGCGATAACGGGGCTATGATCGGCGCACAGGGCTACTATGAGTATCTGGCGGGACATACGGCGGATCTTTCCCTGAACGCCTACGCCACACGGGATCTGGACCGTGGATAAAATTGCACGAAAGGGAGCGACCTCTGTATGGCCGCTCCCCTTCTTTTCGGCTCTCTCCAAGTTATGGTAACTTCCCGTCTACTCACAGGAAAAACGCCTTTACATTTTTACATTATGTAAATTATATTCACCTTTCTGTTCCGGTGTAAAACTGCGTTTGCGCCCTGTGGAAAAACCGGTGCATAATGTGGAAAACCTTTTTCCGACAAGGTTTTTCCCGGTGTGGAAAAGTCTGTGGATAATGTGAATAACTCTTTGTAAAGGTTTATTTACAAATGAATTATGTAAAACTCAGGCGAATCCTCCCCCATCCTGTCTCCGTGTAAAAAAGTCCGGTTTTTCATGGATTCTCTCCTCTTTTCCGCACCATTTTCCAAAGGGGCTTTTGGGGTGTTTTGGCCGGGCTTTGTAGATTCTGTACGCACCGGGGTTTCTTTTGTCGCAAAACTTTGGTGCCGATTACGTTATGTATTATTCACCCCGGAATTTTTAGTTGACAAATCCCCGAAAATGTGGCACAATACAAGGCGTGGCTGTGTCCTGCGTGCGGTGCAGTATACAGCCCACCCTCCTATTTTGCTTGTGTGGCTCAGTTGGTAGAGCAGCTCACTCGTAATGAGCAGGTCGCCGGTTCGAGTCCGGCCACAAGCTCCAAAAGAAGGCATCTGTCCAAATGCAGATGCCTTCTTTTTATATTCTCTTTTGGCTGCAACCTATGCAGCAAGAAGCCCCCGGCCACTGGCCGGGGACTTCTTATTTGCTTTAGGTTACGCCTTGCGCTTCTTGCCCACCAGAGCAGCGCCCAGCAGAGAGGTCATGCACATGACCGTCAGCCACAGCGCCACACCGGCATCGCCGGTAGCGGGCTTCTCAGGCTGCTCCGGCTGGGAGGGCTTCTCGGCATCCTTCTTCAGCTGGGCCAGCTTGGCCTCGGCGTCCAGCAGGGTCTGGTAGTTGCCCACCTGAGCCTTCTGCTCCTCGGTCAGAGCATCATAAGCACCACGGGCAGCCTTGATAGCCTCCTCGCTGTCGAGGGTCACCGTGCCGATGGCATCGATCAGCTTCTCCACAGCGTCGGCGGCATAGCCGGACAGCTTCAAGGTCACCTGAGGCAGCTGAGCCAGCACGCTGGCGGTGGCGGTACCGTGCTGCATCCCCATGCCCTCGGCGTAGGTCACGATACGATGGGTGGGCTTGCCGGGGTAGCCGCCCACCTTGATGGCGCCGGTCAGCTCATAGGTCAGGCCCTCCTGATCCGCCGGAACGGTGATGGAGATGCGCTGACGGGCGGGGTTGCCGCTGAAGTCATACACGCCGTAGTAGCTGCCGGGATTGGACTGGAAGGAGTTGCCGTCGCCGTCGGTGTAGTACAGGGAGAAGTTGTGGTTATACACACCCGCCATCTTCTCCTTGGGGCTCACCAGCCCGGTAAACTGCAGCTGCACCGTCTCGCCGGGCTTGACCTCGGCATTCTCCGGCAGCTCATTGCCCTCGGCGTCCAACAGCTTGTAGCTGACGCCACGGGCGGTGATGACCTGATAGGTGGCCACGCCGTCCTTCTCTACCCGGACGATATGGCGGCCGGTGGTGAGGTTCGCCACCGTCACGGCGCCGGTCTCGGCGTCCACGGTGACACCCTGAGAGGTGAAGCCGTTGAAGGTCATGGTCTTACCCACGGTGGAGCGGGCCACGGTAACGGTGCAGCCGCTCTCCGGAGTGAAGGTGTAGCTGGCGCCGTCGGTGCCCAGATAGAACAGGATGTCGTGCTCGGCATCCAACTGCTTCTGCTCGTCCTTGGTGACGCCGACATCCATACGATCCATGAGCATATTGGTCTGGATGGCGGTGCCGTCAGCACCCACGGATACCACAAACACACCGGTGAACTCCGGCCAGATGGCGGAGAAGGTCTTGTCGGCGGTGCTGCTCTGGCCCTGCTTATGGGTCATGGCGTCGTAGGTGACCTTCACCAGCGCCGTACCCTGATGGTTGGCGGTCATATAGGCCAGGCAGCTGTTGTCGGCATTGGGAGCGATGCTCACCACGTCGCTGGGCTTGCCGTCGAAGTCCACCACCTCGTAGTGGGCATCCGGCAGGGCGATCTTGGCGTTCACGAAGCCCTCAATGGCCTGCCAGTTACGGAACACATCCAGCTCATAGGTGTCGCCGGCGTTCATGTTCATGTAGCCCTTGGCGTTGATGTTCAGATACACATTGCCCAGATCGTAGGTGTTCTTATCGAACCGGCTGACGGTATCCTTGTTGAAATCGTCGTCCATGTGCAGATCGTCACGGGTCACGACGATATCCTGATCGGCGGTCCACTTGTTGAAGTCCCAATAGGTCACACCGTCGGGATTCTGCACCCGCACGAAGTGGTTCAGGCTGGTCTCCGGCACCCGATAGGTCACGGTGACAGTGTCGCCGTCCTGAGTGGAGATGCCGTTCTCCTGCGGACGGAGGAACTCATAGGTATAGTAGTTGCCGAAGGTACCCACGCTGATGGTGGAGCCGGCAGGAGCCGTCACCTTCACAGTAAAGGCCTTGGGTACGGAGATGGCGAAGGACTGAGCGCCGCCGCCCACCTTCGTGACAACGGTCTTGGTGCCAACGTTGTAATTTGCAGTGTGCTCCTCGGAGGGGACCAGGTTCACCGTCACGGTATCCGTCTCCACGAAGATACCCGTGGTGCGGAGGTTGCCGTAAACGGTGCCGCTGCCCAGCGTGGCAGTGCGCTTCACGCCGTCGGCGGTGGTCAACTGATAGTCGATGGTGTAGTCGGTGCCTGCCACCCAACCGCTGTTGCGGGCATAGATCTCATAGGCACGCTGCAGGGAAACAGAGGTGGTATCATCAGCGATGACCATCTCCATGCCGCCGTTGCAGTCCTTGTTGGCGTCGTAGCCCTCCACCCAATAGGTGCCGGAGGCCAGCTTTGCTGTGTACTTCAGCCCGTAGCCGTCTGCCACAGTGCTGATGCCGGACAGCAGATCCTGCGTCCCCTTCACGCCATCCTTGTAGGTGTACAGCTTCAGGCTGTTCAGCTGTGCGTTGTGCAGGCCCTTCAGCTCCACCGTATGGACATTACCGCTGACCATCTTGATCTGCTCACTGGGGTTCATCAGCGCATAGGTCGTATGCGTGTGATAGGTGGCGGTGGTGGCCACCAGATAACCGGTCGCCGCACCCTCCACCACAGTGAAGGTCGCCTTGCCGTTTTCATCGGTCACCACGCCGTCAATGGGCTTAATGGTGCCGGTGGTCATATCCAGCCATGCCAGACCCACGCCCTCCAGCGGCTGGGCATTGGCCTGCGTGGCGTCGGGATCCAGTGCCTGTACCCCCTTGACGGTGACGGTGATGTCCTCGCCGGAGGTCATGGTGGCCGGAACGTCCAGCCAGGTGTAGTAGTCGTTCTGGTTCTCGGCGTCGCTGCCCACAAAGTAGTCCAGCACATCGCCATCCAGCAGCTTGGTATCCGTCACCTTGGGCCGGGTAGCGCCCGCCTCATTGGTGGGGAAGTCGCCGTTGATATAGAAGCCGTGGAAGCCGGTCTCACGGCCAAAGACCTTGCTCTCCCAATCGTTGTTGGGGTTGATGGCCAGATACTGCTTGGCCGTTGCCGGGGTAAACTTATCCCCATAAACCATCTCGTGAGCGGCCACCAGCGCATCCAGCACAGAAACGCCCTCCACCTTGTCGGTGAAGCCGTACTTCTCGGCGGTATTGCTGGCCACCTGCACCTCGCTGATGCTCTGCAGATAGGCGTTGTCCGCCTGAGAGCGGATGGTCAGCCCCAGCGTCTCCACGGGCTTGCCCGCCACCTTGCGGATGTAGTCGCTGGGATTCATCAGAGCATACACGTCACCGCCGCTCTGTGCCACCAGATAGCCGGTGGCCTCGCTGCCCACGGTAAAGGTGGCCTGACCGTCCTCATCCGTCACAACATCCTTGATGGGCTTGATGTAGCCGTCTGCGTCCACCCAAGCCAGGCCCACGCCCTCCAGGGGCCGGGCAGCGGCCTTCAGCTCCGCAGCATCCTTATAGCGATAGCCCTCCACGGCATAGAAGCCCTTCACCGTCACGGTGATGGCCTCACCCGTCACCATGGTCTCCGGGACATCGATCCACGTATAGTAGTCGGAATACGCCGTATCGTCGGCATAGAAGAAGAAATCCACCACGTCGCCGTCCTTGAGCTTGGTGTTGACCACCGTGGTGCCATTATAGCCGGGGCCGGAGGGTGCCTTGGTGCCGTCATTGGGATAGCCGGCGTTGACATAGAAGCCGCAGACATAGGTCTCCGTGCCGTACAGCTTGGTGATAAAGCCGCTGCTGCCGACCTCCAGGAAATTCTTGGCGGTTTCCGGGGTAAAGTCGTCGCCGAAGGTCAACTCGTGGGAGACCACCAGCGCATCCAGAGCGGAAACGCCCTCCACCTTGTCGGTGTAGCCGTACTTCTCCGCCTCACCGCCGGTAAGCTCACTCACCATGGGCTGGTGCAGCCATGCGCCGCCGTCCTGCGCCCGAACCAGCACCTTGGTATTGGTGGGAGTAACAGGCTTGTCGTCCGACTTCACCTTCACGTTGACGGTGTAGACCTGTGCCGGCTCATTATCGCCGTTCATATTGGGCCAGCTGGGGTCGCCGCACTTGACGGTGATGGTGGTACCGTCCACAGTGGGAACCATCGCCGTGCGCTTATACTCCGTCTCGCCCACATAGGTCCTGACCTGATAGTTCTTGTTGCTGGCGGTGGGGGTGACCAGCACGCTGTCGGTCCCCTTGTCCACCGTCAGGGTATACTCATGGGTGTCTGGGTCGAAGGCGGGGGACAGCTCACCGGCGCTGAAGGTCAGGGCCTTCACCGTCTTGATGTGATTGTCCCAGCTGCCGCCCAGGTCGGCGCCGTAGCCATTGCGGGTATACATGATCCGGATCTCGTCGCCGGATCCCAGCGTTCCGCCCGCCACGGTGAAGGCCCCAAAGCCTTGGTTGGTGAACCAATCGTTCAGGGTTCCCATCCAACCGGACATGGAGCCGCCGTCGAATTCACCCAGACCTTGGATAGAGCTGATGTAGTTGTTCTCGGCGCCTGTCTGCTCGTAGCCGTTCTTTTCCAGTGCCTTTACAACACAGCCCATCATGGTAGAATCTTCATCCAGATCTATCCATTCCTCCACCAGTGTCCCTTCCCAGGGAGCGCCCTCGGCTTCCGGGTAGGTGGTGTTCTCCACGATGACATGAACCTGTCCGTCGTGGTTGTCCGCCGCAAAAACGCTCATGGGTACCAGAGACAGTACCATCACCAGCGTCAGAAGCAGCGATACAATGCGTTTCTTCATTCGTTTTTGTCCTCTCTTTTACAAATTTATTTTGAAGGCGGATGCCCAAAAAATACAGCACACATAAGAAGGAGGCAGGAGGGGTGGCTGAAACCCCTCCTGCCCTTATGGAAATGGACGGCGTGACCGCCCCTCGGCTTGCGTTTTTGTTCCATGCGGGCCTGTGGCTGCCGGCACCGCACGAAAAGCACCCCCTGCCCATGGCAGGAAGTCCTGTCTTCGCTTTTGCGCAACAAAAAAACACGATCCAAGCGGGACCGTGCAAGCTGCAAAGCGTTTCACGATTCGGCTTCGGTGATGGCAAAACCAAGGCACAGAGCTCGGTGTATCTGACTTATCCTGTCTCAGCAGGCATCACAGTGACCAACTCGCCGGGCTTCTCACCCGATTCCGCCGCCGACGCACAAGGCGCCGGACGCTCTGTCCTTTTATTGACTTGCCCCCATTATATACGCCCCAGCAACAAAAAGCAAGCACTATTTTTTCTTTTCGCCGGAATGGCCGCCATTCTACCGTGGAGAACGGATTGACACAAAAAGGCACAGACTTTATTGGGCTGCTGAAAATTCTCTCATATGCTAAACCCGTCATTCCGAGACCAGTCCGCAGGCTGGTCGTGGGAATCCGTTCCCTCTTTGCAGGTTTTCTTTTTCGTTCCGACGGGTGCTTTTCTTTTGTAGGGACCGTGCCTCCGACGGCCCACTTTTCCCAGCAGTAGTTTCTTGTTTGCCTCCGGCGGCATGCTTTTTGTCAACAGCGACAAAAAGTATGCAAAAAACGCCGTTTGAAACCGATGGTTTCAAAACTTCCTTTACCTTCAAGCGCTGCATTCGTTATGGGCCGTAAAGGGAATTGACTCAGCAACAGCCCCGCTCCCGCTCCGGCGAAGGGGCGTGTGGGTCTATGGTTGGGAGTACGGATTCCCGCAGCCAGCGCTCACACTCCCCGTCCCCACAGTAGAACAGAAATCTCTTTCAACCACCCAATCCAGCGGCAGCGTAAGTAGAAATACGCCAATTCCCTGCTTCGGCGGGATTCAGGATGCAGCTCTTGCACACAAGAGAGGAAGTCTTGAAACCTTAGGTTTCAAGCGGCACTCTTTGGGTACTTTCTGCCGCTACTGGCAGAAAGTTACCCGTCGGAGACAACAAAAAAGAGAAATATCATGAACCGCCGAAGGCACAAACGGAATCTTCGACAGACTTTTTGCTTGGGAACCCATCTCCGCATAGAACAAGAGACCGGCAGGGATGCCGGTCTCTTGTAAAAAGCCTTTCTTGCCGTGGAACCGGTGCAGCCGGACGACGCAGGCAGAACATATCTCCCGCCTTTACAGATCCTCCTGCGTGGCCACCGCCGTACCGCCCAGCCCAAAGTCCTCCTCCACGCTGCCGCCGTCCCGGCGCAGCATGGTCTCCATCACCCGGATATCGCTGTCCACATCCATGGCGTCGGCGTGGTACAGGGCATCCAGCTGGCGCTCGAAGCCCGCCATGATGCTGTCCATGGTGCGGCGGATCTTCTCCTTTGCCTGGGTAAGGTTCTCGCCGCTGACCCCCGCCTCCTCGAAGTCGGCATAGGAGTCCAGCAGCTTCTCCGTGGTGGGCAGGTAATAGTTCAGGAAGGTGGCTGCCTGATTCTTCTTGGCGGGGTCCTCCTCCACCAGCTTCAGGATCTTCCCGGCGATCTCCTCCAGCCGGTCGATTTTCCGGCTCAGCTCCGGGTCTGCGATACGGTCGTTGGAGCGGCGGATGCTGCGGAGCATCCCGGAGTAGCCCTCCTCCGCCTCCTGCGGCACCTGCGGAGCCTCGCGCTGCCGCTCCTGCCGTTCCTGATCCTCCGCCGCCTCATGGCTGCGGAACAGCATCCCCCGGCCCAGATCCAGATAGGCCTCCTCGCCCCACAGGCCCTTTTCCAGCATGGCCTGCAGATCCCGCTCCGCCCGGCGCTCGGATACCTCCGCCGCACGGGCCAGACTGGCGACCGAGATGCTGCTGCGCTTGCCTGCGATCCGCAGATAGGAGGCGTAGCGCCGGTGACGGCGGGTCATGGAGCCGCTGCCGATCAGCAGTCCGATACCGCCGGCCAACAGGCCCGTGGGATAGAACAGGCCCTCTAAAAAGTACTTCACATAGTGCAGCTGGAAGCCGTCCTCCAGCCAGAACAGGTTATCCGCCACGCCGTTGAAGAACGCCACTGCGCCCACGATGGTCAGCAGGATACCGGCGATCTTCATCCTCTTGGTGCTCTTGGCGGAATACTGGGGCGTCTGCGTGACCTTCTGGATGGCGCTGCCCGCCTTGGTGGCGGCCTGCTTAGCCGTGGCCGACCCGGATTTCCGGCGTTTGGAGTCCGACAGCTTGGAAATCAGCATGATCAGGCCCACCGGCCACAGGCCGGTGCAGAAAAAGATACCTGTCATGATCCAGAAGCCCAGATCTATCCCGGAGTTGTCGTTCTTACTGCGGGAGCTGGTGCTGCTTCGGGAACTGGTGGTCGTGCTGCGGGAGCGTGTGGTAGTCTTGCCGGTGGTGCTTTTGACGGTCGTTGTTTTCCCGGTGGCGCTTTTATCGCTGCTGCTTTCGCCGGCAGTTGTCTTTCCCGTACTGTCGGCCGCAGCCTCACCGGCCGTAGCGGCAGAGAAGCCGCCGGTATGGACCTCGACGTTTTTCTCGCCGCCCTCCTTGGAGTAGCTGTAAGAATAGGTGTAGCTATATTCTCCGGTCTGGCTGTTGTCCTTGTCAGTCATGGGTGTTCTCCTCTCCCCGCTTTCTCAGCTTGCGCTTGTTGCCGTTCTCATCCACCACCCAGGTGTTATCCAGTTCCCGTGCCAGATTCCCCACCACGGTGTCGATATACTCCCGGCGTAGGGTAGCCCGCTCCTGCGTCTCCTCCGGAGTCAGCCCCTCCGGAGTCCTGGCCTTCTTTGCCAGCTCATTGATCCGGTCGATCTTCTTCTGATCCATACGATATTTACCCGCCTTTCCGCCCAAATCGGACGAATCCATATACCGAAAAATGTCCGTAAAACGTCCACAAAATGTCCACAATATCCGTAATGTCCATAAAATGTCCCAAACAAGCCCTCCGCAGCAAAATGATCCGCAGCAGGATATCCGCAGTCGGGACGGTGCCGTCAGAGGTAGCGCTTGACGGTGATAAACACCCTTCCCTTTTTCGTCTGATTCCCCACTTCCTCCAGCACGCACTTGCCAAGGCCCCGGAGAGTCAGCACGTCGCCCTGCACCACCTGCCGGTCCGGCTTCTGCCAGTCCGCCCAGTTCACCTGCACCTTGCCGGAGGTGACGGCCTCCGCCGCCTTGCTGCGGCTCAGGGAAAAGCCCACCGACAGAACACTATCCAGCCGCAGGGAGGACACGGTATCCCGCAGCAGCTTCACCTTCTCCTCCGGCACCTGAAGCTCCGTGGGACCGATGGGCTGCACCTTCAGCCGTACCCGGCCGGCGCTGTCCCAGCTATCCAGCAGGAAGCGGCGCACCGGCTCCGTCACCAGCACATCCACCGACTGCTCTGCCACCAGAATATCCCCCACGGATTCTCTGGTAACACCCAGCCCCATCAGGCTGCCCAGCACGTCCCGGTGGGTCAGGCTGTTGGGTTCATAGAAGGTGGCCCGCAGAGCGGCCACGGCCTCGAAGTCCGGTTCCGTCTGCCAATCCGGCAGGAAGTGGGCCTGCCGCCGCTGAGCGGTATCGTAGCCACCCCATAGAAGCCAGCCCTCCCGGACATCCAGCGCCCCCATCAGGCGGCGCACCAGCTCCTGCTCCGCCGGGGAGAGAAAGCCCGTCACCACCGGGATGTTCCTGCGGCGGCACTGCTCGTATTTATCCCAGACCCTTCCCAGCAGCAGGCGCTCGTCACCGTTTGCCGCCAGTCGGTCCAATAGGTCCCGTTTATCCATGGTTCTCCCCCAGATTCTGCGTGTGGTACAGCCGGGCGTAGGCCCCGTTCTCCGCCAGCAGCTGGGCATGGCTGCCCTGCTCGGCAATGCGGCCGTCCTGCACCACCAGAATCCGGTGGGCGGAGCGGATGGTGGAGAGCCGGTGGGCAATGATGAGGGTGGTGCGGCCCTGGCTCAGCTGGTCGAAGGCCCCCTGAATTTTTGCCTCGGTGACGCTGTCCAGCGCCGAAGTGGCCTCGTCCAAAATGAGGATGGCCGGGTCCTTCAGGAAGATGCGGGCGATGGCCACCCGCTGCTTCTGGCCGCCGGAGAGCTGGGCGGGATAGGCACTTGCCTTTTCCTTCAGACCCACCAGGTCCAGCAGTTCCAGAGCCTTTTTCTCAGCCTGGGCCTTGGGTACACCGGAAAGCTCCATGGGGAAGCAGACATTTTTCAGACAGGTACGCTGCATCAGCAGGTTGAAGCCCTGAAAGATCATGCTGATCTTTTTCCGGGCCTGCCGCAGCTCTTGGGGGGAGACGGTACGCATACAGGACTTGCCATCCGCCTGCTTTTCCATCCACGTCAGCTTCTGACCGTTGACGGTGATGCTGCCGCTGGTAGGCCGCTCTAAAAGGTTGATGCAGCGGACCAGCGTGGACTTTCCCGCACCGGAGAAGCCGATGATGCCGAAGATCTCACCGTCTCCGATTTCAAGGGAGACGTCCTTAACGGCGTGGACCCCATCGCCGGTATCTCCAAAGGTCTTGCTGATATGTTCCAGCTTGATCATAATATCCTTCTTTCGTTGCTGCGAAAATAAAGAGGGCGGAAAGCGTCGCCGCTTTCCGCCCTTCTGAACAGCATAACTGTTACACACAGGAGAGGTTTTTCGCGGAGGCGCACAAAGGCTTGGGCATGGTCATCATCCCCATGTCCATCATGCACATCATCATACCAAAGCGAGTTACGATCATGTTGGTGCGTCTCCTTTCTGTCACCGGTGTTCCGGTTCCGTTTTCGATGGGCATAGCGTAGCACTGTTGTCCGCCCCTGTCAACGGGGAAAATTATTTTTGGAAAAACCGCAGAAAATCGGCAGGGTCAGCAAAAACTGTTTTGTGCAAATATCAGCTATACTTTGAACCGGCATAGTAAATATGAGACAACAGAGCGAGAACAGACCGGGACGCTGTCAGCAGTCCCGGCCTGTTTTTGATTAAGACAAAATGGCATTTGCACTCCGGACCGGCCCCATCCGGTCCGGAGTGCAGCGGAGACCTGCGGATCTCCGGCGGGGAAAAAGGAAAGATAGGAAAGATAAAAATAGGAAGATAAGGTTTCAGGAAAGATTAGGAAATAAGGAAAGATATAAAAATAGAGGTGTGTTGAAGGGGCTTATTCTGCCAGCAGCTTGCCCATGGCGCGGCAGGCTTCCAGCGTATTGCCATCAGGGGCTTCCTGACAGATGACGCTCTCACAGACCAAATTGATCCCGGCGTCATCACAGTCCTTTTCCCAGGACCGCATCCATTCGCCGTCGCCCCAGCCGTAGGAGCCGAACAGCGCCACCTTCTTGCCGCTTAAGTGGCTCTTGCAGGCGGAGAACATAGGCTCAAACTCCATTTCCTCCAGCACCTCAGAGCCCATAGCGGGGCATCCGAAGGCCACGGCATCCACGCCGCTGAAGGTGGAAGCGTCCACCTGTGCGGCCTCTAACAAAACGGCGTCGGCTCCGGCACTCTTCATGCCCTCCAGAACGGCCTCCGCCATCTGCTTGGTGTTGCCGGTGCCGCTCCAATAAATCACTGCGGTTTTCTTCATCGTAAAAATCTCCTTTCTTGCGGGATCGGTCATTGACCGTTGGTATATCAGACTGCGACGGCCAACTGGTCAATGCCGGAACCGGCACGCCAGAGGGCGCAGTAGATATCGGTGCATTTGCGGAACTTCTCAAACAGCCGCCGGGCCAGCGCCTCGTCACCGTAAACCTTCCAGAGACCGGCGCACTTGTAATTGACGGCGTGATTTTCGATGAAGCCCCGCACATCCTGAGGCGGATAGCTGAGAAACAGCCCTACCTCGTGGGGAAATTCGCCCCCGGAGCGGAAGCGCTTGGCCAGGTATGCCACGCACTGCTCACTGCTTTTGCCGGAATACCCGGCATCTGCCAGCAGTGCTTCCGCCAACTGGTCCTTCAGGTCCACCCGCAGCTCAGCGGGACGGTAGAGGTACAGCAGCGCGGTGTGGTCCTGATAGCGCAGAGGCAGCAGCCGCAGGCCCTTTGGGACCAGAATTCGATTCAACTCCCTGATCTCCGCCGTCAGCTCTGCCAGAGAGGTGAACGGCGCGGGGAAGATGGTGCCGGTTTTGATCCCGGCCAGAGTCGGTGCGCATTGCCGCACCAGATTTTCCTCAGACATACCGTGACCTCCTTGCTTGCTCGGACTGCTAACGGCGGTTCTCACGGCACAAGCGGCACGCCGGTGTGAGAAGCGTCCGCCTGTGCGGTGATGATTGCGGTTAGATAACCTTAACTGCTGGGGGGAGAAAAAGTGAAGCTTGACCCCTGTGACTGTATCTTATCAAAAGCTTGGAGCCGTATCCGCTCCAAAACGTCGGGTACGGCTCCAAAACAGTGAATGTGGCAAAATAATCCTGAACAGAAGAAGCGGAAGTCCATGTCAGACTTCCGCTCCTGTATGATTATGGTCAAATCCGCCTTTCCGCGTCAGCATCCGAGAGGGAAACCGGTTTTTCGCCCAATCGGGGCGCGCAGCTGTCATATTCCGCACCGGCCCGGTACTCCCGGGGAGAAACACCGATCACATCCCGGAAGGCCCTGGCAAATTTGCTGGCATTGTCATAGCCGAACTGACAGGCGATGTCCAGCACCGTCCGGTCGGTTTCCCGTAGTAGCGCTGCCGCGCCGTGCATCCGCTGCGAGCGGGCGTAGGCTGCCGGAGACATGCCGTAGACCCTGGCGAAGCTGCTCTTGATCTGCGCCTCGGAGACGTTGAACTGCTGGGATAAGGTTTTGAGGGTCAAGGTCCGGTCTGGTTCCGCCAACAGGCAGGTCTTGACCTGCTCCGCCAGAGTGACCTGCGCGCTGGTGCAGCCGTGAGGGGTCTGCCCGTCCTCCGGGGACAGGGTGCTGAGAAACAGGAGGAGCTCCAGAAGCTTTACCTTTAAATATCCCTTGCGGATGTCCTCCGGGACGGCGTACAGCTCGGAAAACACGTGCTTTACCCGCCGGGAGGACCGGGCAGTGAAAACCGTCCCGCCGGGGCACAGCTTTTCCATCAGGGTGGCCGGCCGCACCTCCACATCGCTGAGAATACAGGAAAGGCACTCCGGCGCGGCAGCGGGATCAATGGTGACGGTGATCCCGTGGTAATGGCCGGTGGGGAAGCGGCTGTCCGGAGGCAGGGAAGAGGTGCGGGCTACCGCCAGATCTCCCGGAGACAGATAGAAATAGCGGCCGTTTTGCCGGTATTCCACCCGCCCCTCCAGACAGTGATGGATCTCCAGCCGTTCCCCGGAACCATCCCGTAGTTCCCGGCAGGCACGGGCATGAACATCCCGGTAGTCCAGTTCCATACCGGGGAATACCCGATACCGGGTCACAGCGGCTTCACCGCCGGAGGCGTCCGGATAGAGGCGCAGAGGATCGGTCTCGCAGTGGTTGGGGGATGCGCAGGCGGGTGCGAAAGCAGAAGCGGAAAAACGCATAGGATACTCCTTTATACCGGTTAGATATATTTAACCAATAATAGCATACGAATCAACGAAGCGCAAGCGGTCCATTAAAAAATGTGTTTTCAGTTGCCTTTCAGCTATTCAGATGCTATAATGAAGCGATTGCTGTCGAACGGAAGGCGGCAAAGCAGCTTCCCAACCGGCAGAGCTGTTTTAGGGTTTACAGTGTTCTGAGGGAAGAAACACGAGGAGGAGAAATCGATCTATGAAGCAAAAACTGAGTTTTAAAGAATACATCTATGTGGCCAGTATGCTGTTCGGCATGTTTTTCGGCGCAGGAAACCTGATTTTCCCGGTTTATATGGGACAGGTGGCCGGACGGAACATGTGGGCGGCCGTTCTTGGCTTCCTGATCACCGGCGTGGGCCTGCCTCTGCTGGGCGTGGCCGCTTTGGGCATCAGCCGCAGCAACGGCCTTTTTGACCTCAGTCATAAGGTAGGCCGCCCCTATGCGTTCTTCTTTACCTGCGCCCTTTACCTGACGATTGGGCCATTTTTCGCCATTCCCCGGTGCGCAACGACTTCTTTCACCGTGGGTCTGGAGCAGATCCTGCCCCACGATGACAAAAGCTGGCTCTACCTGCTGCTGTTCTCTCTGCTGTTTTTCGCTGTGACGTTGGTCCTTTCTCTGCGGCCGGGCAAGATCCTTACTTATGTAGGCAAGGTCCTGACGCCATGCTTCTTGGTGTTCCTGGCGATCATGGTGTTCGTGACGATCCTGCATCCCACCACCAGCATCGGCGCGGTGGAGCCTCAGGGTGCTTATGCCGCACAGCCCTT